>Ga0214921_10003502_pt1 | contig 23913 bp, 21 predicted proteins | sample LL1505_MetaG_FD_177992 | JGI IMG/M metagenome (GOLD analysis project Ga0214921, IMG submission 177992) | Freshwater microbial communities from Lake Lanier, Atlanta, Georgia, United States - LL-1505 | ecosystem: Environmental > Aquatic > Freshwater > Lake | place: USA: Georgia | collected...
TTCCGAATCACCCAATGGCGTTGGGCGATTCCCTTGAGGATGCCTTCTAGGTAGTCAACCTTCTCCTGCTGATACTCAATCTTGGATTGTAGATCAGAGAGTTGCTTATCGGAATCCATGTAGATCTCAAGATCGTTGCGGAGGATCTTGGATTGGAACGGTTCCCATCCCAATTCATCCAAACGCTCCTGCGACATCTTGCCTGTGTAGTATTCCCACTTATCACGGCGAAGCATCCTGTAGTCAGCCTGTGCCTTGCGTAGGGCTAGGCGTTCGTCATGGAAGATTACGAGATACTTGTTGTGCAACTGCGGAATGCGTACAGATTCGCTGCCCAACTCAGTATCGTCAATTGGCAGATCTTTCTCTGCCATCTCTTTAATCTTGTCAAGATGCATAGTGGTCATAGTATATCACCCCCGCGATGAAAGTCAAAGGTTTGTCGTTGTGTATCCCGATATGGAAAACTTCAAAGTCGCAGACATTGTGGTGATATCAACCACATCATTTGAAAACTCCAGACCAGATAGATCTACGGGTATCAAACCTACAAAGTCAATCTTTCGGAATGGGTTCTTTTTGTTGGTAAGCAGTATTAGCGATCCTTCCTCGGATGCACCTTCATTGTAATTTTGCTTGGTAACAAAAGATTGATAACCCGTGTTTTCAAGAATCCATTGAACTACCGCATAGTAATTTGAGAAGTCCTCATTGATGAGAAACTTGAGAGACAGCGTTCCGTAACTGAATGAGGACTTGGGAAACTTGACGGTAGGACCAATCATAAACTCCGAACTCAATGGCTCTGCACCGCATTCGGGAAGAGTGAACTCCTGAATGAAATATGTCATAGTTGGTATTTTACGAAATGAAAACAGAAAGTTTGTCGGAATCGCCAAATTGGTATTTGGCTTGTTTGCAACTGCACCAATAATCGTGCGATCTGCAACTCCGTAATCCTTCTCCACATAGATTTTGTCGGGGTCAATGCTCATGCGTTGCTCAATTTCTCATAGGTGTAGTAAGTAAATGCCATAGAAACTGTAGCCGTCATAGTCGTGACATCTGTCTCTGTTGTCTTGTATGCCAACTCGCTGACATTGGTGGGAAACAATCCACGGAAGGTGATACGGAATATTGGTGTCTTGCGATTACTCAATACTAACAAGTAACCTTCTTCTGACATCCAATTTCGCCATGTCACGCCGTTGAAATCATTGAGTCCTGCACATTCCTTTGACCATTTAACCAATGAATTGTAATTAGACAGATCTTCATTGACCAAAAACTTGAATACAGCATCTCCGTGGGTTACTGCCTCACTCGTTGACTTGAATGTAGATCTGCCGCCAGGAAATCCCGTAGGAACATTGATAGTGGGATTGCCCCAACCTGGCAATGAAACTCCTGTGCAAAAATATGCCAAAATAGGAACACGCTTCAAACTAAATTTGAAGTTTGTTGGATTGGTGAGATCCGTATCTGTAGGCATCTTTCCGTAGATACCATTTTGATAGTCTGCGGGAATTTCGTACATGGTGCCTCCAAGATGTATTTAGATATAAAAGAACAGGAGCGGCATTTCTGCCGCTCCCATTCCAAGTGTGGGGGTAACTTGATGCGTACTTTGTATCAGAAGAGGTTATTGACCTTGACGATACGGTAGTACTGGTTGGTGCGTGCTGCGGATGTTGAATCAACATCAGCGATTGGAGCGTTGCTGTTGTCCAAGACAAAGGGATTGTTGACCATGCCGTAGCGGGTCTTGAATCCGATCTTTGGCTGGAACGAGTTTTCACCAACAGCGCGTACCATCTGTAGCGGAACATATGGGCAGTAGAACATACCTGCATCATATGGGCTGGAACCCTTATATCCGACACAGAAGAAGTCGGAAGCAAGAGTTGTTGAGTAGTAAGGATCAATGTAGACGCGGAGGCGACCATTGAGAACACCTGCGAAGGTGTTGCCTGTGTCATCAACCTGAAGGTTGGTGGACAAGGCTGGTGCGTAGTCTAGTACACCAGACATGGCGAGAGCCGAAGCAACATCGCTGGAGCAGAGGACAAAGTTGCCCTTGCCACGGCGGGTATCCTTGGCGATCTGATTGCACTCACGCTCAATCTGGAACAGTAGACCCTTGAACTTCTCAACCGACCAACGACCGTTGGAGTCAACATTGAGGTCAAAGATACCACGGGTCTGTGTTGTACCAGACTTGGCACCCAACTTCGCGTTGCGGTAAACGGTACGAACAACTTCGCGGTTGATTTCAGCAAGGATTTCGCTGGACAGAATGTTAGCGAGTTCTGTCTCGGCATCAAGACCGTGAATGGCCTTGAGGTCTTGTGCGAGTTCCATTGTGTATTCAGCCTTGAGCGCACGGGTCTTTGCAGTAACCGTGGTCTTTTCAATGCTGAATGCCATCTGAGCAAAGTTGTTAGTAGAACCATCACCTAGTGCTTCACCGACTGCGGTAGAGAAACCGCGAGTGATGCTTGCCTGTGCATCGGTAAGACCGGTTGCAAGGGTAGCCTCCGATGCGCCAAAGAATGGATCAACATTGTTCTGTTGTTCACCACCGGTGTAGCCGATACCTGTGTATCCACCACCAGCAACAATGTTCTGACCGCCCGTTCCACCAAACTTGGTGTCGGCTTCGCTGAACAAGGCTTCTTGTCCATTCTGTGTGTTATAACGAGCGCGGAGAGCAAAGATAAGACCAGTTGGTCCGCTCATTGGCTGAACGCCGCAGATGTCATAAGCAATGAGGTTTGGCATTGAGCGGCGAACGAGCGAGATGAGGATTGGATCCCACTTTGCAACGCCACCGGTATCGGAGAAATTACCAGAGGAGTTAGCAGGAGCAAGTTCCTTGAGGTACTGCTCCTGGTTCTCTAGTAGTTGTGTGGTAACTGTCTTGCGCCAGTTATCCTTGATTTCGGGAAGTTCGGCGTGTTCAACGATTGCCTTCCACTTCTTTTGTAGTGCTTCTGAGATTGTCAAGTCCATTTTTGTCTCCTGTGACAAATTAGTTTTAGTTGAAAGTAACTGTGTCTAACTTCATTATTTAGAAATCACAATTTTTTGATTCACTTGCGGGTGCGGTTGAGGCGCGAAAGTGCGTTTGCATAGACGCTCATTGACTCGCTGATGTTTTCTACAGCAGGAGCATCAGAGCCGTCTAGCGAATCGCCAACTTCTTCCGAAAGAACTTCTTCATTGGTCTCGGCGGAATCGCTATCGGTTCCACCAACTCCGAAGTAAGACTCACGGATGATTTCCATCTTGCTGCGGAAATCGCTTTCGTCTTCAAACGAAACGCCTTCTGCCAACTTCTTCATCTTTTCCTTTTGAGTCTCGGCTAGACCATCGCATTGCTCGTCTAGGATGTCAGAACGGCGAAGTTCGGCAACCTTCTTGCTGATCTCAACATTCTTGAGGATCTGCTCATTGAGTTCGTTTGTGAGAACTTCAACCTTCTCTGCCATCTCGTCAACAAGATCAACCTTGGCATTTGGAACTTCAATGTTATGCTCAAGGAAGAGCGAACGAAGACCCTCAATGAACTGCTCGGCAACCTCTGTACGGATGCCCTTCTCAACAGCGAGGCGGTTCTCGGTCATCCACTCTTCAATGACATAGGAGAGATACGAATCCAACTGTTCGGTCAACTCGTTCTTGATCTGCTCCTGTGCAGCCATCAAGCGAGTCTCAAACTCGGTCTCAAGTTCTTCTGCAATGTTTTCAATCCGCTCATTTACAGCGGTTTCAAAGATGGTAGAAGCCTTGGTCTTAAAGTCTTCGCTCAACTCTTCACCATTGAACATTGCGTCCATGTGAACAGCGAGGTCTTCCTTTGCCATGCGCTTCTTGTCAACGGTTGCCTTCTGCTTGGTTGCAGAGTCGGCATCCTGTGCAGCAGCACCGACATCAACTGGCTCTGGAATGATTGCACCCTTACCGGTGCCGTCCTGATAGAGACCCTTGTACTTGGCAGTCTCCTTTGGAAGAGTGACATTGCCAGCGGAGGGTTGCTGCATCTGCTTCTTGGCAGTTACATTTGCCTTCTGCTTTGCGGCTGTGTCGCTCTCTTCGGCAACGGTCTCTTCTTCAGTATCGGTGGTATCTTCGTCATTATCAAGGATTTCCTCTTCTAGGATTTCCTCTACTTCGTTGTTCTTGAATGAGTCCATGAACTCTCTCCTATTTTAGTGAGGGTGCTTGTTATTTATGCTTTTCTCAAAGTCCGCGCAGGAACTTATTAAAAGCATTCATCTTGGCTTCCTCAAGGTGTCTTGAGGAGGTTTTACGGATGTCCTTCTTGATTTGCTCAATGTCCTTTTCTACCAAACGACCGCTTTCCCAGATCCATTCCTTGCCTTCCATGATTCCACGGACAAAGGCTTCAGGAGCGGATGGGTCGGCTACAATATCAGCGGCTGTGGCTAGTTGGAAGTCATCCTTAACGACATTTACGCCGTTACGCTCTTCCAAGGAACCCATTCCACGGCTAGAAACGCCCAATTTGGCTCCCTCGTCAATGAGGTTTTTAACAATCTTGCCATATGGGGTGTCCATGATCTTGGCGCGACCAATGAAGTTTGAACCTTCTTGGCGAAGATCGGTAATCATATGGCTTACACGCTCAAGGTTGATGGTTGGACCTTCGGGGTGACCTAGTTCTCCAAAGGCTCTCTTCTGCTTGACGAAATTATCGTTATAGCGGAAGACTTCCTTTTGCAGGGTCTCCATTGGGTATCTACGCTTGTTGCGGTTGGTGATATTCCCTTGAAGGAAGATGCCTTCAATGAAATAGTTCTTCTGACCAGGAGCAGGCTCCTCTGTCAGGACTTGGATATTCTCGTTGAGATCACAGAACAGTTTCATTAGGGTCTCCGTGTTAGATTAGAAGGGAACAAATTCCAAATATGCAGTTACAATTGTTCCAGTAGTAGGAACTTCAACTCTGAATGTTCCATCGGCAGGTGATACTGCGTTGTTTGGAAGAGTCATTCTTTCAAAGTCAATTGTGCCAGAGTTGTTTCCTGCAAGCATGAATGCAGTTCCGCCTGTTGCGCCATAGCGGAGAAGAACACTTGCACTTCCGCTGATACCATATACAATTCTAGATAGATTTGCGGATGAATTGGTAATTCGTGCATCTATATTTGCGGCATCAAATGCAGAGTTCGTGATACCAAATGAAATAGTTCCACTAGTATCGCCATACACTCCAACAACACAACGATTTCTTGTTTGAACAAGATAAGTTGATGAATTTCCCATTATTCAGTCTCCTTTAATTGATCAAGGCAGAACTGAATTGCTGCCTCATGCGTTTTTCTTGATTCAATCACCATTGTTCGCAGAGCAATTTGATTTTCTTCTGAAAGTGCATCATGCGTTGCAATGACTGCTTGTGCGTGTGTAGGTGACAGACGAATGACATCTCCATCCATTAAGCGAATTGTTTTGCCTGTTCCTACTGCGGTTTCCGCAAGAGTCTTGATGACCTTTGCGGTTGTTTCCATCAACTGATAGTTTTCGTTCAATCTCTTGATGTTGTTGCGAACGACATCAACAGTATCTGCATGGCACTCTACGGAAAGTTTGAATTCAGAAGTAGAGGGAACTGTGCGTAGATGAATTCCACCAATGTGACAGCAAAGATAGTTTACGGCTTCGTCTAGCCGTTCTTTGCTCTTGAACTTGTAAATGATTGTTGGCATTTATCCTTTGTAGTTCTTCTTGATATATGCAAAGAAACGCTTCTTCTGATCATCAGACTTGAGATCTGAAGGAGCAGAGATGTTGAACTTCTTCATTGCAGCCTTGAAGAAACGCTCATATTCTGCCTTATCGCCTTCCTTGAAAGTCATGTTCTCTTTATTGAACATATCCTTGAACTCATCAAGAACACCTTCAGTCACGCTCTTTGGCATGAAAGGATGTACAGGCTTGCCGGTGTCGTATGGATCAGGAACAAATGCACCCTTACCCGATCCATCGTCATATAGACCGGCATACTTGTTCTTCCCGTTCTTTTGCTCTTCTTGCATTTTCTCCATGCGCTCCATACGAGCCTTGCGATATTGCTCAAGACGAGACAGAGTATTGCGTACTAAACGAGTACGACCATCTAGATCTACTTTTTCAATTAGATCATTTTGTGTTTCTACTGATTCCTTTTTTGTATCGGGAAGCATAGGAGTCTTCTTTGTAGTCATCTCAATGTACTGCTTGGACATTTCTACTGCCGATTCCATACCTGGAAAGAAGTTCCATCTTGTGCCATCAATATAGACACGAATAGGACGCGAAAGACCAAGACCTACTTGCTTGAGTTCAACAATCTTTCCTTCGTGCTGAAATGTCTTGACAAGGAATTCCTTTTCAATTGTTGGATTCAGCCCATCATCGGATTGCTTGCGAATTTCAAATCCACCTGGAACAGGCTTGAGTGATGCAATATCAACGCTGTTGTCCATGACAGCATCAATCTGCCTTTGCATGGTGTCAAGTTCAGCCTTGCCAAGAACATTTCTCTTAATCTCTACTGCATCAGCCTTTGCTTTGTTTGCAGTCACAAAAGACTTTGCCTTGGCTAGATCTGCCTTTGCCTTTAGTTCAGCAGCCTTGCCATCAACAACAGGTGCAGCGGCTTCGCTTTTTGTCTTGATTGTCTTTGAAGAAGGTGGTGGAAGAAGTGTATTGCCATTTTTCTTCTTTACACCAACTACGGGAGGAGCAGTAGGAGCAAGAATGTTTGCTTCGGAAACAGTTTGCTCATTTTCTCCTAGGATCTCGGTAGCAACAGCCTGACGGCGTGAATCCAATGCAGCATATAGACGGCTAGCAAGTTCTTGTGATAGAACAGACTTGAAAGAAATTGCATCTCTGTCGTTGACCGAATCTATTGCATTTGAAAGATTGTTGCGTTCCATATTTGATCCTTATCCTGATTAAGAACCCGTAGATGGGTACATACCCAAATTGCGTTCCTTCGTCATCTGTTCGTCCATTTCTCGGATTTCACTTTCAGCCATACCAAGGACTTGAGTACGAATCCAATAATGAGAATAGTACTTACCTATGTATTTTTCAAGATCATTCAGTTCTGCACTCCGCTGCTTGCGAAGTTCGGCATTCTTGGTTTCAACATAGTACGAGTCCTTGAGATAGTCCAAGAACATGACTTCCTTGATTCCATTCCATTCATCCTGCGTAATGATCTTCTTGAGAAGAATTTGCTTGCGGAGAAGATCAAAAATCAGTTCGTTGAACTTGGAGCGTAGACGAGTGATGAACTTTGAAAATTTCAATTCATCGCGGTTAATCTCTGACGAGCGACCTAAAGCGATACCCTTATCCTGTTCCAAACGGCTTACAGGTACATTCAGGGCGCGATACAACTTCTTTTGGAAGTAGATGATATCTGCTAACTCTCCAAGATTCTGTGCGCCTGACAGGGTGCTGATTTCAGTTCCCTTTGAACCTTCACGGCGAGGTAGCCAGTAATCCTCAAGCATGGACATGAACTTACGGTCATCGCGGATCTCGCCAGTCTGTGCATCATAGACCAACTTATTGCGATACCGATTCATAATGTCCTTGACATAGGCTTCTGCCTTAGTCTTTGGGAGGTTACCTACATCAATATAGAAGATGCGGCGTTCAGGTGCGCGAGAGATGCGGTAGATGACCACGGCATCTTCCATCATGCGTAGTTGGTTCAGCGGCTTGATAGCCTTGTGCATGAAGCCAACAGTACGGCGATAACGGCTGTCAAACAGACCTGATGAGCAGAAGGCAATAGCATCATCACTAATCTTGATGCCTTGAGCCGAACCTACTCTTGGGTTGTCTTTGTTATACAGATAGAAGTCACGGAATCCCGTGATGATCTTGTTACCATCGGGACGGGTTTCTTTCTTGAATTCGCGGATCTTTTGAATGTTCAGCGGATCAACATAGCGAAGTTCAAGGATTCCCTTCTCTGGCTTCTCTTCGTCCACAATGATATGGAAGTAGACCTTTCCATCAACATACCAACGGCGAAATACTTCATAGCCGCGAGTATCAAAAGACAGAAGACGAAGAACATTCTTAAACTCTTCTTCAATCTTGTTTTTGATCTTTGGACTCAATGTATTATCATTGGTAAAGGACATCTTGACAGGCATCTTGCCTGGCTCTGTAATGATTGCTTCGTTTACAATATCATCAACAGCAATTTCACAGATAGGATCCATTGACATTTCGCGGTACTTTGCAACAAGTTCAAAATCATTGCGTACCGAACCGTCTAGATCAACATACTGCCCGTAAAAGCCACCGGCTTCTACTGGAATGGCACCATCGTCCGTAGTTGGAACTACGAACGACTTAAGTGCCTTGAAATCTGTTTGTTGCTTCTGCGAACGCTCTAACTTGAAGCCGAACAATTCCATGTTTTAAACCTCTCTATTGTTGACCGACCTCAAATCAGGTTGTTGTACCAACCAACTGGTAATACTGATACGACAAAGTAACGCCAAATTCAGAGATTTGTCCCTTACTTTCAAAGGAGAGTTCTACCGCTGCAATTTCCTTTGGATAGCAACCAATGAACTTGTATGTGCAGATGGCATTACCTTCACGGGTAAGAGGCTGAACTGCCCAATCCATCAAGTACGAATTGAAGTTGTTTGGACCAACATTGCTCTGATAGGAGTTAATGAGGTTTGACCAAGATTCAAACGACTTGCGTAGATTGTACGAACCATCGTTGTATACTTTCAGCGGCCAGTCTGCAAATGTACGGTCAGCAGCAAACTTCATGGTTCTACCCATGAAGGTTGCAGTACCTTCGCTAAGGGTAGCAGCAGGAATCTGTGCGCCCTTGCAGAGGAAGGTGATCTGACTGTTTGAATTTCCATTATTTACCAAGCCACCAACTGCGCTTACCGCACCCGCAGCAGCGGTGCCGAAGATCGCTCCTGCGACTCCTGCTGCTGCATTGATTGCGCGGGTTCCGCCGCTTGGAAATGAACCTGTTACCAGGTAGAGATTGTCTCTCGCACCACCATTAATAAGGTTCGCTCGGAAAGCGTCTATGCTGAATTGGCTGTATGCCATTTAAGGTCTCCTTTTCCTTATTTAGGGGGCGATTAGCCGCCTACTTCGGTGAACGAAACGCCAGTCTTCGTGGCGATGAAGTTGAGTTGGATGAAGTTGATGCTACGGGCAGGCTTGATATAGATGTCTGCTACGAAGCGGTTACCGTCAATTACTTCAGCCGTATTGTTGGACTCATCGCACTTCACTAGGAAGTCGGTGATACCACGGCGGCTCTGAACATCACGGAGGAACGGCTCAACCATTGAACGGAACTGTGACCGTGTGAATGCATCATTGAACTCAAAGAGGCTGTACTTCGCAGCGGTTGCGATTGCCTTCTCAAGAACGATGAACAAACGGCGCACATTGATACGGTCAAAGGCAGAGGGCTTGGTCTGTGCGGTCTTATCGCCGTAAAGCAAGGTTCCCTGTCCTGACATTGTGATGACAGGATTGATGTTGTTTTGATACAGAGTATCACGGTGAGTCTGACCTGGATTATAGGCTAGACGGATTGCATTGCGAATGATGCCACGGTTGAAACCTGCGGGAGACCACCAAGGATCATTGCTCAAGTCTGTACGGACGCAAAGACCCGCAATATCACCGTTGAGTGGGATATAACGGTAGACATCATTGTAAGCATCAAATTGATACTTGTAGCCCGAATCTATTACGGTATAAGACGAGTTGCCTACGGCATTGCGGAAAGCAAGAGCATTTGACAACTTGGTTGCTTCCGAAGCAGTTGCATCGTTGTTCTGTGGTGATACAAACGCAACGCAGTCCTTACGGGTGTTTGCAATTGCAACTAGGCTTCCGACATTTCCTCCGGTGCATGGACCACCGATAAGCAAGGATACATCCGACTGATCAGGATCGGCAAATTTATCGTATCCCAATCCAGTTGCAAACAAACGCACAGTATCACCGAATTCGCCTGTTCCGCCTGTTAGTTGTAGACGGAAGATACCCGAAGCAGTAAGGCTGGAAGGTTGTCCTGGATTTCTTGTGGCTCCAACAGGGTAACCTGTACCGTAACGAGCATTCGTGACTACGGCGGAATTGTAACTCCAAGTTCCAACGCCACCAAAAGTCAAACCAGAAATTTGAGTAGTCAGACCACTACCGCTCAAGCCACCTGCAACAAATGGTGCGCTGTTGAATGTTTGGGTTGTTGATACAGAACCCGCAACTCCAAGATACTTTGAACTTTGATTGATCTTAGTCTTGAAGTAATTACTTGTTCCATCAGCCAAGAGTGCGGCAGGATCAATTGAAAGACCTTGGAATCTTTCAAGAACAGTTTCTGGAGTTCCGGTAAATTGCCCAAGACGGTCAAGAACAATAAGATGGAACTCATCGTTTGCTTGTGTAAGCCCAAGAACACTTGATGCATAGTAAGAAGTATTTGGAGCCGAATCAAACTGCGATCCATATGTCCATGTAGCAAAAGCAGTTGTACCTGCATCAGCACCGCAGATTTCTACGGCTAGGCTATTACCAAGATTACCTGGATATTTGGCATAGAATAGACCGCTTGCTGTGCTTATCGTGGTAGTATCTGTATCGCTGTTTGGAACATATGCCTGTCCCGCAGTTTGGCCTGCATTCAAAGCAGTAGAAGAAGATGCGGTACCGGTTGTTACGCGAACAACCTGAAGATTGTTGCCGTAACCAAGGAAGTTGGCTGCGCTGAACCAATAAGTAGCATTGGAGTCATTAGGAGTTCCAAACAGAGCAGCCAAATTGGCGACATCGGTGACGATTACGCGCTGATCGGCTGGACCCCATTGGAAGTATCCCGCAAAGCCAGCATTGGTTGTGGCTACAGCGGGGATGATTGTAGTTAGATCTCTCTCTGTGACTGTTACGCCAGGACTGATTTGGAATCCCATATGGGCGGTCTCCTGTGATTATTCAAAAGTGCGAACGATGGTATTTAGCATTTCTACCAGTTCCCTCCGTCATATGCAGGGTCATCTCCCCAAGGATTGTTTTGTCGCATTCTTGCTTGTTTTGGCGTTTCCTCGCGCCCCAATTCCACTTCATCTTGACTTCGTTGATCGTCCACTCCTAATTCCAAAAACCCAAAGGGAACAAGGTCTTCCTCTAGTTTCTTGAGTTTATCTTCAAACAATTTTTGCCGAATATCTGTGTTTACCAAATCTTTAAAATATGGCTGTGTTGTTAGCCATCCAAACATAACGAGAGTAGCAATCAAATCATCGTTATAGCCTGGACTTGCCTCATATGCAGAACCTTTAGCAACATAGGTTGAAAGTTCTGCAATAGTATCAAAGTCATTCAGAAAGATCTTGTCGTTCTCAATCATCTCCTTGAGAACAAGACATCCTGTCTTCTTGATTTGATTGGACATCTTGATACCGTATTGGCTTCTTCCTGTGCCAAATCCTTCTCCTGCCTTCTGACCTTTTTTGCCTTTAACTGTAATACTGATGATGTTCTCGTATTCAAGTTCCTCTCGTAGGATATCCGATACCTGTTGACCCGTATCATTCAACTCAATAAGAGCATAGGCTTCGTTGTAGCGATTGCCAATTACTTCAAGTAAATTGGGGAAAATCATAACAGGCATGGTATTGTTTCTGAACTTGGCTACTACCTTGTAGGGCATTTGAGTAGCATCTACTATTGTTGCGGCGTGATAGTCTTGTCCCTGTCCACGGGCTGTATCTACACACATGGCATAGATGTGATTTTTGATTGGAGCCTCATATACCATTAATCCTTCATCATTTTGATATATTGGAGGCTCATATGCAAGAGATGAAATCTTGGTAGGTTTGATGAGCGTATCTTCAGAACCAAGGAATTCGCATTCAAATTCTTGATACCAAAGGCGTTCGTTTGCAAGACTTGCTTTTGTAATCTCTCTCCACTTTGCGTCACGACCAGGAACATCACTCCATTTGGCTTCAATAGGAATGTATTGGTTTCGCTTATTCTCGGCATCCTTCCACAACTTATAGAACATATTCATGCCGCGAGGTGTAGACACAATGACTACCTTGGAAGTCTTACCTGATGAAATGGTAGGATAAACAGATGAGAAGAATTCCTGTGCTACATTTTCAGGAACGTGGGCGAACTCGTCCAAAAGCAAAAAGTTAAAACTGTCACCACGAACAGCAGATGCGCTTGTAGCAGATGCCACTACTTTGGAACCATTCTCTAAAGTGAAACTCAACTTGTTCCATTCAATGACACCCTGCTGCAACCACTTGGGTAGATTTTCATATGCAAACTTTAGACGGCTTAACAATTCACTTGCAGTCTTCAGTTTGTTTGCAAGGATTGCTACCTTATAATTGGGTGTGAACAGAATGCTATAGAGAATATAGCCCAACATGACGGTGGACTTGCCGCTCTGACGAGGGATCTTTGAAATGACAAAACGGTTTGTATGGATCGCCCGAACAATCTTCTTCTGAAATCCATACATCTTGAAGACCATTGGTCCTTGGTCAAGGGTCACGATCTTCATGTAATTTTCAAGGAAGTAAATGGGATCCTTGGAACATTTGACATATTCTGCCAACTCTTCCTTGGTGTAATCTACTTGAACATTCGGACCCTTCAGCAGAGGATTGCCAAGGTAACTATCACCTTGCTTACTTGGCATCCGTATCTTCCTTATTCATGTCTTCAATCATCTTGCTATTGGCACTACGAAGCATCTTCTGTAAGTCTGCGGTGTTGCCCACAAAGATACTGTTATTGGTGACTGTAGTAGTCTTGCCAGGTTCCTGCTTCTTAATGTCCTTGATTTGCTTATGTAAATGGATCAACTTATTGTTTGCTTCCAAAGAAGAAGCAATCAATTGTGCCACCACTTCATATGCGCGAGGATTTTGACTTTCGGTCGCTACCTCAAGAAGAGTCTCTAGTGCTTCTTCGGACTTTTCAATGATGCGCTTCAGGTTATCACGAACTTCCGTATAGTCCCGATCTGCTTCTGTTCTGTCAGTCTTTATTGACTTGACTTCCCTGCGAACAACTTCTTGTTTTGGTTCGGGTTCTGATTTTGGCAAATTTAAAGCATTAGATAGATTATCATCAACATCACTCATAATTATTCCTTTAGAAAGGTTTTATTGTTATAGTCGCTTGACCTGTTTTGCCAGGAACAAATCCGGTTGCACCTGTCACGGATTGTACCGTTATATTGATATTGCTTCCCGATGCTCCATATCCCGAAGTAACACCACCACCAGGAACTGCAAGATTTGCTTCCACCTTGCGAATAACATTGACATCCTTGATCGGACCGTACATATAGATCTTTGCCACAAATGCCAATGTCATAATGGTAACTTTGCGAGTTCCATAATCACCCTGACTGCCATCATCACCTTCGGTCAATGTTGCATTCTTGAAGACAACAGGAACACTAACCGCAGGATCCGTATCGTTCATGTTTACAGTAAGTGAATATTCAGGCTGAAAATATGGGATTATTTGCTCAAAGATTTGAAGAGCATCATCTGTATTTTTTGCCAAGATACTCAACGATAAATCAAGATTATACGGAACTCTCTCATATCTGCGCTTGGCTTGAGTTGCGCTCAAATATGAAACGGTGGAGTTCATAGTAGACAACTTACGAGAAGCATCATAAGTGATGTTCTGCATCTCAAATGACAAGCGAGGAAGATAGTTTTCCAACTTTACTTTGGCTTGATCAAAGTCAGTACCAATACGCTCCAAGCGGCGAACAAATTTCTGCCGAGGACCATATGCTATTGGTACTTTGATTCTTTCTACTTCCGTACCGTTACCATCACTATTTCCACCCGCAGTATCATAACGAGCAATGTGGATATTGTTGAATAGATTGGCGAATGCCACTATTGTTTTTCTCACCGTACCATGATAGAAATACTCAAACATGGTTACGGTTCTCCAAAGGGATGGGTTTCGTCAAAATTCATAAAGACATCTGCTTCGGTTTGAATGATCTCGTTTGAATGATCTATGAGAGTTCCAAATGTTTCGCTGCTTCCAGATGCAGATATTGGATAGTATGCGGATTTGTCTGACTTTGTTACATAGCCTCCCGTGAGACTCCAGCCGCCAACCGTATCCACAAGAACAATGCTTGTCGGTTGCTGCGGGTTCCAAGCATACACGGTTGCTTTTGTAGTCGCCGCCGAAAACTCTCCCGCAGTCGCCCCACCCGAAGGCTGATATACGAAGTCGCCTGCTGTAAAAGTTCCTGTTGCACCTGATACTCCTAGTGAGAGTTGAAGTTTGAAGGCAACTTCTTCTACCGCATCTATTTCGGGTATACCCGTAGCCATCTTTTCCTCGCTGTATTGGAAAAGTTCGCAAGTCATCTGGTAGGAGACTAGTTTGCCTAATTGATAAAAGGGATTCTCGTGTTCTACAAACTTAATTTCAAACAGACCCTTGTTCAACGGAAGAAATAACAAATCACCTTCCAATGGTCTAGCCATTCCCGTTTCTCGCTTGAATCGCTTGCGAGATACGGTGAATTTGACGCTATCCCTAACCTCAAACCCGAACTTAGTGAATTGGTCACCACCCTCAAAAGCAGTTGTGGTGTCCATGTACATCTCTATCATTCTGAAGGAGTTGAACCGCGAGTACGGTGCTTCTCCAAAGAAATCATCCTTTACGATCATGGTTCTTGGGATGTAGAACATCTCCATACCATGAATTTTGATGGCTTCAATAGTCAGATCCTCAACGAGGTTCTGCTCTGGTAAATTCTTGAACTTGTTGAAGTAAGGATTGAGTGCCATTTTAGCCCATCATAAAGTCTACTGGTAGTTCGTACTTGGTTATGATTTCCTTCTCAATTTCATTTATTTCCTTCTCCGCTTCGTTGGTGATATCAACGCCACGAAGAGTAACATCGCCAGGAAGTTTGATGCCGCTGTACTTGCTCATGTTCGTACCCCATTGACGCTTGATGAGAGCAGTAAGGTACTTCTTTAGCATTCTGTCCTCGTAGATCTCTGTATGAATACGAGGATCAAGGATACGATAGCAATCAAGAATAAGATATGCGCCTGGTCTTACGATTTTCCAATCCATGTAGATTTCAAGTTTGTTGGTCACGCGGCTGAAGTTGACCTTCTTCTCGGGTGACAAGTATTGGCGTAAGAGTGACAGATACTGCTGTGTCAAATCATATTGAACCATGTCAATAGTGCCGAAGGTATACAGATCGTTCAATGCGTACTGATAGCGAACATCAAACATATCAATTGTCTGTTGAGAAATATGAAAAATTCCTGTGACACTTGTGATAAGATTATCAATTGGGACAACACCGCCCGAAAGATGTTCGGGAGTGCCTCCGGTTAAACCCGCTTCGGTTATTGTCTGATAGCGATCATCATAACTCAAACTATTTGAGTTGTCGCTTTCTAACAAAAGATACTTACGGTCAATATCGGCTTGGGTGAGTTTGTATTTTAAATATACGCGCTCTACGCCATCAAAGTGATATTCGGACATATATCGCATGGCATCTTCTGTGCGGTCATTGATCTGTTCATCGTCCACATTGATTTCAACCACAGGCGCACCGAGTTGGCGCAAGCAGTAATCTACGAGTTTTTGCCGTGTGTCAATAGCCATCAGATTCCTCCGATACTATTTAGACTTTTCTTAACGATGCTTCAAGTTTTAACAATCCATTTGAAAGGCGGTTCTGACTTCATAGGAAGGAAAAAGTCATTAGGATCGGCAGGAGTCAACTCCTGAAGTGAATTGGGAGCCGTTTGTAGCAATGAAAAGGGTTTGATAGATGTCACGGTAAGCAGCCCTTGTCCGCAAGACATTACAGTCACCAATCCGTGTGCAGATAGATTCAATACAGTATTGGCAGGAATCTTGCCATCATATGCAAATACAAGAATACTATCAGAACCACTTATGGTTTTTACTTTGATGCTTTCGTGGCTACCAAAAGATAAAGCAAACAAAGCAGGGTAGTCGTTGGAATTGATCAGAGATCCATTGCATTCCAACCATCCAAAAGGTACTTCAGTAGCCCATAAAGGCATCATCGTGCCTACAGGCGCACCCGCGTGTGTATGCGCCCCCGCGCACGGGCGTGTGAAGATGCCTTTACCCTTGGCAATCCCTTGAACTACAGGCAATACTCCTTCTTCTACCAATGTGCCATCCTTGGCAAGATAGTAAGTCTTTCCTGCTTCCAAAGTGTCAAGATTGACCACTCCCGACAAGACAACATCCACTTCAGTATTCATGGGTGGATGCAATCTTTCCACTATTCCAAGAATTGGGTCATTTGGATTACAGGAACCATAAGGTCTTAAAACACCATCGCTCCCGACACAGACCACTATGCCAGAAGCGAAAGGTGCGGTGTATCCAAGAGAAACGGTGGATCGTATGGAGTCCGACCCACCGTTTCTTGGAAACATTAGATGCGAAGGTATCCCCGCCATTATGCGTTCATCAGTTCCTCGGTAGCAAACTTCAGATTTGCTTCCATGCGCTCCTTCTGATCGGGTGGGAATCTTCCACTCTGTAGAAGTGCAATGGATGCCTGACGAGACTCCTTGAAGTGTCCTGCCCAATAAGCAGCAATTGCAAACTCATCAAGCAACATCCACTCATAGATCGGAGCAGCAATAAAGAGTGCGCCTTCGGGGCAACGGCACTTGAGACCTTGCTTAGCAAAGGTATATGCCTGATCAAAACGAATGTTCAGGCGGCATAGACGAGCCGCTGCCCACAGGCTTTCTGCACGATAAGGAGCAGACTGATAGGCATTGAAGTAGACCTTGATGATCTCGTCAATGTTCTTGTTCAGAACTTCCATGATGCGACCTGCCTGATAAAGGGAATAGAAGACTTCTTCGTTCCATCCACCAAGTTCCGCCCGCTTCATGTATGCAGCAAGAGCCTTCTCCCATTGCTGTGAGTCACGGTAGGACTGTGCAAGGTAGAAGTGATAACGGTTGAAGTCCTTTGGATCTACTTCACCCTTCAAGGCTTCTTCAAAGCGTTCTGCATCGCGCTCATACTTACCGCTTTGACTTGAACGATTGCCATCCTGAATCGGGGTATTCTTGAAGCCACGCGCAAAGTCACGGGTTTGAATTTCATCGTGGCAATCAACATATTCATGGAGAATGCCACGATAATAGAACTTCTTCTTGGTGCTTGTCATCTGCGGACGGTGATACTTGGTGCCACCGTATTCTGCAAAGATGTTGTAGAGATCGGCAGTCAGACTTGCCTTGAACTGTTCGGGATCAAAACCTGGTTCAAAAACAAGAACCTCATCTGCATCAATCATGTAGGCATAGTCGCCTTCGGTGCTGGCAAGTTCAAGAGCCTCGCTGCGGTTATGACCAAAGTCCTTCCAAGGACGCTCATAGAGTTTGCCAGGAATGCCGACATTCTCAAAGAACTTGCGAATCTTGTCCTGTGTGCCATCGGTTGAACCGGTGTCAACAATGACCCAATTGTCAATGATGGGAAGTACCGAAGCAAGGCAGCGTTCAATGACACGCGCCTCATCCTTGACGATCATGCATAGAGTGATCGTCTTTGTCTTTGATGGATTGTTTGTGGGTGCAGATACAACTGCGGTGGGTGTGGTCTGTTCAATCGTAGTAACCATTATGTTCTCCATATTTAAAGAAACTGTGCTATCAAACTGTATTTAGTTGTCTTGATTGTGAGTTTGAGCAAAACCCGAAGATTCTTCAGGTAATCTCAAGAACCGATACAAAAGCATGAATGTAACCCGTTGCGCCAGGAGTAGCCCGTAGAGTATTTCCTGCCTCAAGGACAATTGGAGTATCCAAGGCTTGGAGGGTTGTTGTGACAGGAACCGAGCCATTTGTAATAATAGAATACCCTGTGCTGCCTTTTACTACCTCAAGAGTAACCGTTGTTCCATTTGCACTATTGACATTGCTAAAATTAACCGAGTTTACAATCGCAGTACCAGATCCCACACCACTATAAATGGTGTTTGTGCCTACAGTATTGAGATAGGTTCCTACGCTTTTGTATGTTTCTGGCATTGATGAAATCCTTTTGAGTATTTATATTCATCTAATTGGTGTGACATTCCAGCCTTTGGCGGTAGCAATACTTCTGTTGCAAAATGGCTCACCCCAATTGCCCGTGATGATGCAAGTTCTTGCTGATGTTAGTTGTGGTAGATTATCAAATACTTTGTTCAATTCTGATGGTGATAAATTGCAACTGCTCAGTTCCCAGGATCCACCCGAAGACAAAATTGACATTTGAGTTGCTGCTTGTTTTAAGTTATAGCAACCTGTAAAAGGAGTTCCGACTAATGTTACTGCCCTGAAATCAAACAAAGGAATGGCTTGAAGCGAGGAACAATTGTTAAACATAAAATTAACATTAGTTACTTTTGTAGCAATGAACAAAGGAACGGTTTGAAGTGTTTTGCAACCATTAAACATATTGCTAAAATTAGTCCCATTTGCAGTATTTAACAAAGGAACGGTTTGAAGTGTAGTACAACCATTAAACATACTGCTAAAATCAGTCCCATTTCCAGTATTCAACAAAGGAATGGTTTTAAGTGAAGTACAACCATTAAACATACCAACAAAACTAGTCCCATTTGCAGTATTCAACAAAGGAATGGTTTGAAGTGAAGGACAACTTAAAAACATACTGCTAAAATTAGCCCCAGTTGCCGTATTTAACAAAGGAATGGTTTGAAGTGAAGTACAACTTGCGAACATACTGCCAAAATTAGTCCCATTTGCAGTATTCAACAAAGGAATGGTTTGAAGTGAAGGACAACTTAAAAACATATTGCTAAAATTAGTCCCACTTGCAGTATTTAACAAAGGAATGGTTTGAAGTGAAGTACAAATGTTAAACATACTGCTAAAATTAGTCCCATTTGCAGTATTCAACAAAGGAATGGTTTTAAGTGAAACACAATTATAAAACAATAGAGAAAAATTAGTCCCATTTGCAGTATTCAACAAAGGAATGGTTTGAAGTGAAGTACAATCTCGAAACATACTGTCAAAATTAGTAATATTAGCAGTCCAAGATGTTCCCTTGACAGACTTTAAATTTGATGCATTCCGAAATATTTCCCTACCGTTGGTGATTCCGCTATCACCTACCCATTCAAACTGCTGGATTGCTGAAGGGCGGGTTGTCGTAGCAAGCGTAAATGTATTGATTGTAGATCCTGCAAACCTCATATCCAACCACGGTGAAGCAGTAGCAAAAGTAAAAGTATATCCTGTTTGAGCGTAAACTCCGTTAAAATTCATGCCGCTAAATGTCGTTCCTGCAACGGTAGGATATGCAGTAATCACGGTTTGGCGGTATCCACTTAAACCAACATCGCCTGTAATAGTTGTAGATGCAGAGATTCCTTCATACAGGAATTGATATTGTGCAGTTGCTCCTGCGGCATACGATTGAGTGGCACCATTTCCCCAATCAACTGTATATGTGCAACCTGTTATTGAGAATGCCACAAAATTACTGCTTGCAGAGGGACCAGTAGATCCAGGTTCACCTGCTGTTACTCCTGTAGGATATAGTGCAAGCAATCCTGCAAACATCTGATCTCCTGCTGTCATGGATGGCAATGGCAACCAGTTTGCAGGACGAATCCATTGAGTTTGATTTGTTCGCAAGTAATTCTTGTTTTCGGAGATTACACCATAATCATCGGAAAGGTGATTTTGACCAACATAGCCACTATTGGATTTTGAACTGCGAGATTTCATAGGAACCAACTCCTAGCATTTGAAGTCATGTTCACATTGTTTTGAATGATGTTTCCACCTGTTACTGTGAGATTTCCGCCTGAAATATTCAATGAAGTCAGAACACCCAAAGAAGTGATATTGGGTTGTGCTGCGGTGGACAGAGTTCCTGAGACTGTACCTGCAAAAGTAGCACCATTGGAGACATAGAGGTGATTGGTAGTCAATCCTGCGCTAAATGTACCTAGACCCGTATAAACTGCGGTACTTGCAAATGTAGCACCATTAGTTACATAAAGGTGATTAGAGGTAATACCTGCATTGAATGTACCAAGACCGGTATGGACTGATGTGCTAGCAAAAGTTACACCATTTGAAACATACAGATGATTTGAAGTAATACCACCACTAGCGGTTACTAGTCCTGAAGAACTCAAGGAAGTTAGAGTTCCAACTGAAGTAATATTAGGTTGTGCTACGGTATTAAGTGTACCGGTGATACCACCAGCCGAACTAATACCACCGGAACCAACATCAAGTCTTGTCAAAGTTCCAACTGAAGTGATGTTTGGTTGTGCTATGGTACTAAGTGTTGCCGATACAGTACCGGCAAAAGTAGCACCATTAGAGACATGGAGGTGAGTTGAGGTAATACCGGCATTGAAAGTACCTAGACCCGTATAAACTGCGGTACTTGCAAATGTAGCACCATTAGTTACATAAAGGTGATTGGATGTAATACCTGCATTAAAAGTACCGAGACCAGTATGGACCGATGTGCTAGCAAAAGTTACACCATTGGAAACATATAAGTGATTGGATGTAATACCACCACTAGCAGTTACTAGTCCTGAAGAACTTAAGGAAGTCAAAGTTCCGACTGAAGTGATGTTAGTTTGTGCTGCTGTTGCTAGGGTTCCGGAGATCGTACCGGCAAATGTTGCTCCGTTAGAAACATATAGATGGTTGGAAGTAATACCACCACTTGCAGTCACTAGTCCTGAAGAACTCAAGGAAGTCAAAGTTCCGACTGAAGTGATATTAGTTTGTGTTGCTGTTGCTAAGGTTCCTGAAATGGTTCCTGCAAATGTAGCACCATTAGAGACATAGAGATGTGTAGATGTGATGCCTGCGTTGAAAGTACCGAGACCAGTATAGACTGATGTGCTGGCAAAAGTTACACCATTGGAGACATAAAGGTGATTTGAAGTGATGCCACCACTTGCAGTCACTAGTCCTGAAGAACTCAAGGAAGTCAAAGTTCCGACTGAGGTAATATTGGTCTGTGCTGCTGTTGCTAGGGTTCCGGAGATCGTACCGGCAAATGTTGCTCCGTTAGAAACATACAAGTGATTGGTAGTCAATCCTGCACTAAATGTACCTAGTCCTGAAGAACTCAAAGAAGTTAGAGTTCCAACTGAGGTAATATTGGTCTGTGCTGCTGTTGCTAGGGTTCCTGAAATGGTTCCTGCAAATGTAGCACCATTAGTTACATAGAGATGGTTGGTGGTTAATCCTGCATTGAATGTTCCTAGACCCGTATGAACTGATGTACTTGCAAAAGTTACACCATTTGAAACATACAAGTGATTGGTAGTCAATCCTGCACTAAATGTACCTAGACCTGAAGAACTCAAGGAAGTCAAAGTTCCGACTGAAGTGATGTTATTTTGTGCTGCTGTTGCTAGGGTTCCGGAGATCGTACCGGCAAATGTTGCTCCGTTAGAGACATAAAGGTGATTGGAAGTAATACCACCACTTGCAGTCACTAGTCCTGAAGAACTCAAGGAAGTCAAAGTTCCGACTGAAGTGATATTAGTTTGAGCAGCGGTATTAAGTGTCGCTGATATGCTTCCAGCAAAGGTAGCACCATTAGAGACATAGAGATGGTTGGAAGTAATACCACCATTGAAAGTACCGAGACCAGTATAGACTGATGTGCTGGCAAATGTAGCACCATTTGAGACATAAAGGTGATTTGAAGTGATGCCACCACTTGCAGTCACTAGTCCTGAAGAACTCAAAGAAGTTAGAGTTCCAACTGAGGTAATATTGGTCTGTGCTGCTGTCGCTAGGGTTCCTGAAATCGTACCGGCAAATGTAGCACCATTTGAGACATATAAGTGATTTGAAGTAATACCACCACTTGCAGTCACTAGTCCTGAAGAACTCAAGGAAGTCAAAGTTCCGACTGAAGTAATATTAGTTTGAGCAGCAGTCGCTAGGGTTCCTGAAATCGTACCGGCAAATGTAGCACCATTAGAGACATAGAGATGGTTGGAAGTAATACCACCACTTGCAGTCACTAGTCCTGAAGAACTTAAGGAAGTCAAAGTTCCGACTGAGGTAATGTTATTTTGTGCTGCTGTTGCTAGGGTTCCGGAGATCGTACCGGCAAAGGTAGCACCATTTGAAACATAGAGATGTGTAGATGTGATGCCTGCGTTGAAAGTACCTAGACCTGTATGTACTGATGTGCTGGCAAAAGTTACACCATTGGAGACATATAAGTGATTAGAGGTAATACCACCACTTGCAGTCACTAGTCCTGAAGAACTCAAGGAAGTCAAAGTTCCGACTGAAGTGATATTGGGTTGGGCTGCTGTATTGAGTGTTCCTGATACGGTACCAGCAAAGGTAACACCATTTGAAACATATAGATGGTTGGTGGTTAATCCTGCATTGAATGTACCCAGACCAGATGCGGCAAGAGAAGTCAAAGTACCAACTGAGGTAATATTGGTCTGTGCTGCTGTTGCCAATGTACCCGATATTGTTCCTGCAAATGTGGCACCATTGGAGACATAGAGATGTGTAGAAGTGATACCGGCATTGAATGTTCCAAGACCCGTATGAACTGATGTACTTGCAAAAGTTACACCATTGGAGACATAAAGATGATTTGTGGTCAATCCTGCGCTAAATGTACCTAGACCCGATGCAGTTAGAGAAGTCAAAGTACCAACCGAAGTGATACTATTTTGTGTTGCAGTTGTCAGAGTTCCTGAAATTGTACCGGCAGAGATTGTACCTGCAAATGTCGCTCCGTTAGAGACATACAGGTGATTTGTGGTCAATCCTGCGTTAAATGTACCTAGACCAGATGCGGTCAAAGAAGTCAAAGTACCAACAGATGTAATGGTATTTTGCGTTGCAGTTGCTAAAGTACCAGAAATTGTACCCGCAGAAATTGTTCCTGCAAATGTAGCACCGTTTGAAACATGAAGGTGAGTTGTGGTCAACCCTGCGTTCATAGTCTGTAGACCCAAGAATGTATTGGATCCCGTGGTTGCTATACTTACAACTGCACCTGTTGTTCCATTCACACTCTTGACATAATTGCTAGTCAGACCTACTGCACCCGCAGCAGATACAAGGAATTCATTTCCAAACGATGCAACACCTGTAACAGTTGCAGATGCTAGAGGGACTGCAAAAGATACAGCACCAGTAGAACCATTGAAACTCTTGACATAATTTGCAGTAAGGCTTACTGCACCCGCAGCAGATACAAGGAATTCATTTCCAAACGATGCAACACCGGTTTGGGATGCAGATGCAAGATATACCGTAGCGGTTCCTGGTGGTCCTTGCGCTCCTGTTGGACCTGTTGGACCTACTAGTCCTTGAATGCCTTGTGGTCCTTGGACACCTTGCTGTCCCTGTAGGATAGTAGATGCCCCTCCAACCGAAGGAGTACTTACGGTTATGTTTGCAATGTTTGGATTGTTTGGCATTAGACCCTAGTTACCTCGGGATAGACTGTTATCATTCCCTGAACAAGTCGCTGAATGGATGTACCATTATTAAATTGCAATTCCACATCATAGAAATAAGTTCCTGCTTTTATTGCCGCAGTCGCAGTTGGTCCAAGAGATACGCTGATGTATCCTGTTCCACCCGTAATTGAAGTATCAAATGTGGTTGCAGTATTGGAACTATAGTGCTTACGCATCTGTGCATTGGCGGTATAACCAGAGGAAAGGTCAATAGCATTTCCGTTCGTATCGTTTGCACGAATAGTGAACGCGAAGTTCGCTCCTTGATCCATGTCGTA
>Ga0214921_10003503_pt1 | contig 23912 bp, 22 predicted proteins | sample LL1505_MetaG_FD_177992 | JGI IMG/M metagenome (GOLD analysis project Ga0214921, IMG submission 177992) | Freshwater microbial communities from Lake Lanier, Atlanta, Georgia, United States - LL-1505 | ecosystem: Environmental > Aquatic > Freshwater > Lake | place: USA: Georgia | collected...
CGGCGAATGGTTTCGTACAACAAGCGTCTAGATTTGGAAGCGTCTTCCAGGCTTGCGTGCTGCTGCAGTGTCAAAATTTTGTAGTGCTCAAACAAAGGAACTTCGGCCATTTGCGACAAGCTCAGCAAACCAGATCGCACCCCATCGTCAATGTCATGCGCGTTGTAAGCAATGGCATCGGCCAAGTTACAAAGTTGCGCTTCCAAACTAGGCTGTGTGCCCTCTAAAAATCGTTTGGCCACACCGCCAGGTTCTTGAGCCTCTATCAAAAGCGCATTGCGCCGGGCGCAATGTTTCAAAATGCCCTCACGCGTTTCGAAGGTGAGGTTCAAGCCGTCGAAGTCTGGATAGCGCTCTTCCAATTGGTCAACCACGCGCAGGCTTTGCAAGTTGTGCTCGAATCCACCATACGCTTGCATACATTCATTCAGGGCATCTTGGCCTGCATGGCCAAAGGGCGTGTGCCCTAAGTCATGGGCCAGCGCCACAGCCTCAACCAAATCTTCATTCAGCCCCAATGCTCGGGCAATCGAACGTCCAAGCTGAGCCACCTCTAAAGAATGAGTCAGGCGGGTGCGAAATAAATCACCTTCGTGATTTAAAAATACCTGCGTTTTATAGACCAGCCGCCGAAAAGCTGTTGAGTGGACGATGCGGTCTCGATCACGTTGGAAGTCATTGCGCGTTGGAGCGGGCGCTTCAGCATGGCGCCTGCCACGCGAGTTTTCAGCAAAGCAGGCGTAGATTTCAAGCACAGCAACGGTCTATCACAGCACGCACCATGGCTTGTGGTGCAGCACTGACACGGGCCTTGCCTGGGCCATCCATCAAGACAAATTGAATGTCGCCTGCCACAGATTTTTTATCATGCAGCATGTGTGCGAGGTAGTGGCCCGCATTGTCTTGCGCGTCCAGCACGGGGCCTTTGATGGGCAAACCAGCGCGCTCAATGAGGTCTGTCAAACGCTTGACAAAAGCAGCATCGATCAAGCCCATGTCGGCCGACAAATTGGCGGCCATGACCATGCCACAACCCACCGCCTCACCGTGCAACCACTCACCAAAACCTAGGCCGGCTTCAATGGCGTGACCAAACGTGTGACCAAAATTCAAAATGGCACGCAAGCCTGACTCTCGCTCATCTTGCCCCACCACGAAAGCTTTGATTTCACAGCTGCGCTTCACCGCATGCGCCATGGCCTGGGTATCACAGGCTTTCAAGGCGTCCATGTTGGCGTCAATCCAATCAAAAAATGCCATGTCAGCGATAGGGCCGTATTTGATAATTTCGGCCAGTCCGGCGCTGAGTTCGCGTGCTGGCAAAGTTTTTAGAACACCCAAATCGCACACCACCCGCTGCGGTTGGTAAAAAGCGCCAATCATGTTCTTGCCCAACGGGTGATTGATGGCCGTTTTGCCACCCACCGACGAATCGACTTGCGCCAGCAGCGTTGTGGGCACTTGAACAAAAGGCACGCCGCGCATGAAACTGGCAGCAGCAAAGCCCGCCATATCACCGACGACACCACCGCCCAATGCAAACAAAACTGTTTTGCGATCGCAAGCACAGCCGAGCAAAGTGTCAAAAACAAGGTTCAGTGTGACCCAATCTTTGTGGGCCTCGCCATCGGGTAGCTGAACACTGTGGATCTGTTTGTAATGGCCCGACAGCGCCTGTCGCAAGGCGGCTTCATAAAGCGGTGAGACCGTGGTGTTGGTCACAATCAAGGCAGCAGCAGCTTTGGGTAAATGGCCGTAGGTCTCTGCTTGCCCTAATAAATTTTCACCAATCAAAATATCGTAACTTCTGTCGGCCAAATTAATTCGGACAGTTTCGAGGTGCTTGTTCAATGTGTTCATGTTCGGCTTGGGTTAGCGTTTGCAGGGTGCGTGTCAAAACCATCGAGGTCTAACTCTGCAATGATGGTGTTGAGCAATCTGTTGATGCTGGGTCGTCCTGTTTCAAAAACAAAATGCGCTGTCTCGCGGTAAAGAGGATCGCGCACATTGAACAAAGACCTCAACTTTTCTTGCGGATCGTCGACTTGCAGCAGCGGCCTTTGCATGTCGTGCTTCAGTCTTCTGAAAACTTCTTCAGGCGTTGAACGCAAATAAACCACCTTGCCTCGCGCGTGCAAATTTTGCCGATTGAGGGGCCGAAGCACTGCGCCGCCACCTGTTGACAGCACGCCGTGGTGGTACTTGCTTAAATCGTCAAGGACACTTTGCTCAATGTCACGAAAACGCTCTTCACCTTCACGTTCAAAAAACTCTCGAATCGAACACCCTAAACGTTGCTCGATGACACTGTCTGAATCCAAAAAAGGCAAGCCGAGTCGACGCCCCATCTGTCTGCCGATGGTCGTTTTGCCAGATCCTGGGAGGCCAACAAAAATAATGAGCACGCGTAGAAATTTATGGAAGGACTGAGACTCCAAGTGTATTCGAGGGCGTAGGGCTTAGGTTTTCAGCCAGCACTCTGGGCGTCACAAAAATCAACATTTCCGTTTTTCGTTGCGTTGATTGCTGGGTTTTAAACAGCCAACCCAGCCCGGGCAGGCTGCCAAGCCAAGGCAATTGGGCTACATCGTCCTTGTCGGCCGCCTCCAAAATACCGCCAATCACCACTGTGCCCCCGTTGTCCACCAAAACTTGTGTTTTCACATGCTTGGTGTTGATGGCATAGCCTGCCGCTGTGATTTGGCCCACACTGTCTTTGGAAATGTCCAACTCGAGCACAACGGCCCCCTCTGGCGTGATTTGGGGTGTGACTTCCAACTTCAAGTTGGCCTTGCGAAAGGCAACAGACGCGGCGCCATTGCCATTGTTCACTTGGTACGGTAGCTCAGTGCCTTGTTCAATCAGGGCCTTGGTTTGATCGGCTGTAACCACCCTTGGGCTGGCCACCACTTTGCCCTTGCCATCGGCTTCAAGTGCAGAAATTTCAAGGTTTAAAAATTGATTGGCTGCTGCATTGAACAGTGAAATGGCAAAACTAGGTGGCGGATAAATGGTTTGACCGGCTGAACCTGCAGGCAAATTCAAGGCAAAGCCAGGTTGAACACCCCCTGTGCTGCCCAGCGCTTGGCCACTGATTGCCATGTTCACGGGCTTGGCATTGGCGGCAAAGGGCGCGGTAAATGGGGCCGCAAAGGCGCCGCCCAAGCGCACACCCAAGGATTTTCCGAACTGCTCTTCAGCTTCCACAATGCGCGCTTCAATCATCACCTGGCGGACCGGCACATCTAAGCGTCTGATGACCTCTTGCATTTGCTTTAAGTAAACCGGCGTTTCCAAAAAGAACAATTGATTGGTTCGCGGTTCTGCCATGACGGTGCCTCGCGCACTGAGCCAATGGTGCCCCGAATTCGCAGCGCCACTGCCCGTCAATTGCAAGCGCTGAACCACGTCCAAGGCTTTGGCATATTTCAAAGGGATGGCCAAGGCTTGCAAATTTTCAGGCACTTCTTTTTGAGGTGCAATCCACAAAACACCAGCTTGCTGGGTGGCCACTAAATTTTTTGACTGCACCACGACCGCCAAGGCTTCACGCCAAGTCATGTCATTCAAGTGCAAGCTGACTGGCCCTGATACACCCTCGGCCACAATCAAATTTTGATTGCCCATTTCGGCAAGCGATTGCAGCAAGGCCTTGACCTCGATGTTTTGAAAACGCCACTTCATCTTTTGCGCCAATTCCAGGGCGCCAAGCGGTGTCAACCAACATTGAAGCAACACCAAAGCGGCTATCCTGATGGCTTGAAGCCTTGGACAATTCAGCGTGCTCATGGCGCCACCTTTTCCCAAGCTAGCAAAGTTGAAGGCTGGCCAAATTCATCTCCCAGCCAAAGCCCCTTTGTGTCCAAAGAAAGGACAAGTCGGTTTTCAATGCCAAGATATTGCCCTGGCCTGACTGCACTGGTTTGACGGCCCGATTGAACGATCGTCCAAAATAATTTTGCATGCGGTTCGGTCAGCGTTTGAACGGTTCCGACCAGACGCATTTGCGCCACTGAGTGGTCTGGCAGTACACGCTCATCAACACGGGGATTTTTAGCTTTGACTCGGCTGGCAGCCTTCAGTTCAACGCCTGTGTCTGTGAAAGCGTCTTCGGCGTCCCACAGTAAATTAATTTGTCCTTCCAGGGCGTACTCTCCCGTTGGCAACAAACGCCAACTTAACTTGGGCCAAACGCCATTTTGAAACAATTGATTGAGTGACTGCCAATACGCGTAGGTAGCCGCTTGAGAACCCTTCAGACTGAAATCCAATGCGCCCGCTTCAAAGCCTTGCTCGTCAGGCATGGGGGTGAATTTCATTTGGACAATGTGCAAGTTTTTTGTCTGAGCCAATTGCTGCAAACGATGAATCAACTGCATGCGCAATGCAGAATTTGGCCAAGCCAAAATCAGCTCATCGACTTGAGATTGATATTCAAGCAGGGCCTCATTTCTTTGTGCAAGTGTCAAAGCCAACGCGGTGGAATTTGCCTTTTGCAATGTCTGCTCAGCCAGCCGCGTCATGTGTGCTTTTTCCATGTGCTGCCACTGCAAACGATAAGACGGCACGAAGCCAGAGGCAATGAGCGCTTGCCAAGCCCCAAAAAGGAAAACCATGCTCACACCGCACAACAAAATGGCGCGTGCAGCACGAGCCCAGACACTTCGAAACAGACTGCGATTGCGCCAATGCAAAGCGGCCTGAGGCCATGCCTTGGATACCACCGACACGCACTTGCGCATGCCCAGATTTTTGAACTCATGCGAGTTCATGGAACAGCCTTAACAAGCGGTGAATTCGAGGCATGAGCCCAAAGTGCGGCTTTCAGTTTGACTTCTACCAAACTGGCCCCACTGAGCGAAGGCTTGGTCATAGCCGTGTGCGCATGAAGCATTTGGGGGGCTGTTTTCCACCGATCGAAAAGAATCATGTCGTTCATCAGACTGTGCCACTTTTCGGGATCTTCACTCAGACCCTCAAACTCCAGCTTTCCTTGCTGCCATTGCAGGCTGTGTAATTCAGCCATGACGCCCTTGCGGCCGCCATGGTTTGCCAACAAAATGGCCTGCACCTCGTTCAAGTCATCTTGTTCTTCCTGTCGACGCGTTAAGTAATTCACGCGTGATTTCAAACGTGCCAATTCAAGTTGAGCGTTGGCTGCTTCGGATTCTGAAACCACTTCCAGTTGCTGCGTTGATACCAAGCTGGGCGAGTTGGCAATAGCTTGGGCCATTGCTTGTTGCGCAATGATTTCTTCCCAAACAATCAGGGCGGCCACCATCAACACCCCTGTTCCAAATGCCAGCATCATTTCAGTGTGAAGCTTGCGAAGTTCAAGTTTCGAAGAACGCAGCAAATTCAGCATGGCTTGTTCTCTTTGAACACATTGAAATAGTGGCTAACCAACTCGTCCTTGCATGGCAATCTGAAAGCTTCAGCCATAACCCCTGGCTGAAGCCCCCAAGCCTGCCCCAGCTCGTCCATTTGCGATGCACAAGTGATGGCATTGGGTTGGAGGCCTAACGCCTTGAGTTGTGCCAAATAAGCCTTGATCAAGCTTTGTGGACAAGCCCTGCACAGCGCTAACCATTGGCCCTCTAAACTTGAATGAACTTCAAAGTCCATTGCCAACTCGGCCACTGGCAGTTGAAGTGCACTGGCAGCCTCCAACCAACATTCAGCCGCAATGTCTTCTGGCCCCCAATGTGCTTGGCAATGAACATCGCCTGCCCAAATTTCAGGCGGGTGCAGCATGAGAATGGTCGAATGGGGCTTGGCTTGAAAACAATCCTTAAATAGCAACATGAGAGACGCCAAATTCTCAGCCCTGCGGTACAGCACCGCAGTATGTTGAACTGCCAAAGCGGCCCAAACCTTGACAGGGCTTGAATTTGCATTGACAGGGCTTCCTGCACAGGGCGCTGTCAATGCATCAAACGGGATAAAAATAGGGCTGACAACAAACCGCAAAGCGGCGGCTGGCAGGCGTGTGGGAAGGGACAGCACAGATTCACTTTCATGGACATCGAACAGTGCTTTGATTGGACCTGCCCTGTGCACTTGAAAGGACTACAATTCCACTCAATCCAGTTGCTTTCTGCAACGTTCAAATTTCGCCATCTGCCCGGCAGTTTTGACAATGCGGTCAGCACTTATTTCCGCTTTATACATGTCCAAAAAAACCAAATCAAAATCTTCACAGCAAAGCGACTTGATTGATGCGCCAAGATTGCACTGGGCCTTGCGCATTTGTCTTTGGGCAGTCGGCCTTGTCTTTGCAGGTTTGTTATCCGTGTTGATGGTGGTGGGCGTAGCCATGGTCATGGCTTACCCCCAATTGCCCGACACCTCTGATTTGGCGGAATACCGCCCCAAGTTACCTTTGCGCATTTTCACGGCAGACGGCGCCTTGATGGGCGAGTTCGGCGAAGAGCGTCGCAACCTCACCCCCATCCGAGAAATTCCGCAGGTCATGAAAGACGCCGTGTTGTCCATTGAGGACTCGCGCTTTTACCAACACGGCGGCCTAGACTATCTGGGCCTCATCAGGGCGGGCATTGCCAACTTAAGCAAACGCAAAAGCCAAGGCGCATCAACCATCACCATGCAGGTAGCGCGCAATGTTTATTTGTCTACCGAGAAAACATACACCCGCAAAATTTATGAAATTTTGCTGACCTTCAAGCTCGAACATTTGCTCACCAAAGATCAAATTCTCGAGATCTACATGAACCAAATTTTCCTAGGCAACAGAGCCTATGGCTTTGCTTCCGCCGCCGAAACTTATTTTGGTAAGTCACTCAAAGACATCACCATTGCAGAAGCTGCCATGCTGGCCGGCTTGCCCAAGGCGCCATCGGCTTACAACCCGATTAGCAACCCAAAACGTGCACGCTCAAGGCAGTTGTACATCATCGAACGGATGGAAGAAAACAACTACATCACCGCCAAACAGGCCTTGGAAGCCAAGGCCGAGCCCCTGCGCATTCGGCCTAGCAACGACAAAAATCGAATTCATGCAGAGTACGTGGCCGAGACCGTGCGTCAAATGATGTTTGCTCAGTATGGCCAAGAGACTTACACAAGGGGCCTGAACGTTTACACCACACTGCAATCGTCCGCACAAAATGCGGCCTATCAGGCCTTGCGACAAGGCATCATGGACTTTGAGCGCCGGCAGGTTTACCGCGGCCCCGAAAAATTCATTGAGTTACCCACCAATGCCAAGGAAATGGAAGACGCCATCGATGAGGTGTTGGATGACCACCCCGACAATGGCGATGTCATGTCGGCCGTGGTGTTGGAAGCCAGTCCCAAGAAAATTGTGGCCATCCGCCAAAATGCAGAGCAGCTTGAAATTACAGGCGACGGCTTGAAGCCTGCCCAGTCTGGCCTTTCTGACAAGGCGGGCCCGAACATCAAAATCAAACGCGGCGCCGTGATTCGCGTGGTGCAAACGCCCAAAGGCACTTGGGAAATTACCCAACTGCCTGAAGTTGAAGGTGCCTTTGTGGCCATCAGTCCTCAAGACGGTTCGGTCAGAGCGCTGGTCGGCGGTTTCGATTTTGCCAAGAACAAATTCAACCATGTCATTCAAGCATGGCGTCAACCTGGCTCTAGCTTCAAGCCCTTCATTTATTCAGCTGCTTTGGAAAAAGGCTTCACGCCTACAACGGTGATCAACGATGCCCCTTTGTTTTTTGATGCGGGTGTCACGGGAGGCCAGCCATGGGAGCCTAAAAATTACGACGGTACTTTCGAAGGCCCCATGACACTTCGCAAAGGTTTGGCCAAATCGAAAAACATGATTTCCATTCGCATTTTGCAATCTGTGGGGACTCGCAATGCTCAAGAATGGGTCACCAAATTTGGTTTCGACGAAGACAAACACCCTGCCTACCTGACCATGGCTTTGGGCGCTGGTTCCGTCACCCCCATGCAAATGGCCACTGGCTATTCTGTGTTTGCCAATGGCGGCATGCGCGTGCAACCGCACATGATCACGCGCGTTACCGATCACAAGGGAAAAATCTTGGTCGACAGTCCGCCGCAAATGGTCGACGAAGCCAATCGCGCCATCACGCCCCGCAATGCGTTTGTCATGACCAGTTTGCTGCAAGAGGTCACTCGCTCTGGTACGGCGGCCAAAGCCCGGGTCGCATTAAAGCGTGACGACATTTACGGCAAAACCGGCACCACCAACGACTCCATGGACGCTTGGTTTGCCGGCTATCACCGCAATTTGACGGCCGTGGTTTGGATTGGCTATGACACACCCCGCAAATTGGGCGACCGTGAAACAGGCGGCGGCTTGAGTTTGCCCGTTTGGATCAGCTTCATGGAATCTGCCCTTAAAAACATGCCCATCATGGACGCCATCGCGCCTGAAGGCGTGTTGTTCGTGAATGGCGATTGGTACTTTGAGGAATATGCCAAAGGCAGTGGCGTGACCAGCCTAGGTTTGGGCAACGAAAAAGGCGGCACCCTGCCAGAACCCGATGAGAAAAAACGAATTCTGGATTTGTTCCGTAATTGAGCAGGCCCCGTTAGAAGCTCAATTAGAAGTTCAGCGACTGGCCCGACTGCGCTGAGCCAAAGCGGGAGAGGTTTTCAAAAAACTCCCCCTCACCTTTGGTGTCTTGCCAAGTACCCTCTTTGAATTTGTAGTGGTGCCCGCCAGACTTAGCAGCCAGCCACACTTCATGCAAAGGTTTTTGCAAATTCACAATGATTTGGCTGCGGTTGCTAAAGGTGATGGTAATCATGCCGCCCACTCTCTGGTTATCGATGTCGGCATCGGTTTCATCGTTGATTCGATCGCAACTGGTCTCAATGCGAGACAAAAGGCGTTCAGCCGTATCCAGAAATTCAAGGTCGGTCATTACAATCCAAGACATGTTCAAAATTTTGAGAATTTTAGCCATTGCCCAAACTCTTGGCGTTTGTGCAATGGCTTTGACTGCCTGCGGGCAAAAAGGTCCCTTGGTTCACCCCCAAGACCCCTTGTCGGCAGACCGAGCCACTTTACTCCAAACTTTAACACCTCGTTTTCAAAGCGAAGCGCCCCAACCCCAGACACCTTCTGCCACAAAACCATGACCGCTAACACCCTTCCTGGACAGCCTCACATTGCTTACCAAGCCAATACCTTGTGCATGGAGAACGTGAAGTTGGCCGATGTCGCCGCCCAATTTGGGACGCCGGTCTTTGCTTATTCCAAAGCCTCCATGTTGTCGGCACTGGCGGCCTACCAACGTGGCTTTGCAGGCCGCAAAGTGCAAATTTGCTACGCCATGAAAGCCAACTCCAATTTGGCCGTGCTGCAAGTCTTTGCCAAAGCAGGTTGTGGTTTTGACATTGTTTCGGGTGGTGAGTTGGCCCGCGTTTTGGCAGCAGGTGGTGCACCCGAGAAAATCATTTTTTCGGGTGTCGGCAAAACACGCGCAGAAATGAAACAAGCCCTCGAGCTTGGCATTGCTTGCTTCAATGTCGAAAGCGAAGCAGAGCTGGAAGTGCTCAATGATGTTGCCCTGTCGCTCGGTCAAAAAGCGCCTGTGAGTTTGCGCGTCAACCCCAACGTCGACCCCAAGACGCACCCCTACATTTCGACGGGCCTCAAAGGCAACAAATTTGGCGTTGCGCACGAAAGCGCTGTTGAAACTTACAAGCGCGCTGCTGCCTTGCCAGGCTTGTCCGTGGTGGGCATTGATTGCCACATTGGCTCGCAAATTACAGAAGCGACCCCGTATTTGGACGCCATGGATCGAATTCTTGATTTGGTGGCCGACATTGAAGCGGCAGGCATTCCCATTCACCACATTGACTTTGGGGGTGGTTTGGGCATTGATTACAACGGCGATACGCCACCCGCCGCCGATGCCTTGTGGCAACAACTGTTGGCCAAGTTAGATGCCCGTGGTTTTGGCCAGCGTCAACTCATGATTGAACCGGGGCGATCCTTGGTGGGAAACGCCGGTGTGTGCCTGTCAGAGGTGGTGTTCATGAAGCCTGGCGAGCAAAAGAATTTTTGCATCATTGATGCCGCCATGAATGACTTGCCTCGCCCAGCCATGTACCAAGCCTTTCACCAAATTGTGCCTGTCACACCACGCGCCGGCGCTACGACATGGGTCGATGTGGTCGGCCCAGTGTGTGAAAGTGGCGATTGGATTGGCCGCGATCGCGCACTCAATGTTCAAGCAGGCGACACCTTGGCTGTGCTATCCGCCGGCGCTTATTGCATGAGCATGTCAAGCAACTACAACACCCGAGGACGCGCGGCCGAAGTGCTGGTTGATGGTGATCAAGTGCATTTGATTCGCAAGCGCGAAACAGCAGCGGATACCTTTCAAGGCGAGCACTTGGTGCCTTGATGGAAGCGGCCCTTGGCCGCCATCAAAGGCGTGCCTGACGCCTACTGTGTGCAGCGTGCCAGACTCGCCAGCCCAATAAGACGCCTAAGATTGCGGCGTAGACAAAAACTTCTGCGAAGTCCTGTTTCCCAGACCTCATCCAGAAGAAATGCAAAATGGCCAGCACGGCAATGGCGTAGACCAAGCGGTGCAACATGCGCCAGCGCACAGCCCCTAGCATTTTGATGGCCGCATTGAACGATGTGGCAGCCAACAAACTGAGCATGACAGCAGCTGCAAAACCCACTGCAATAAAGGGTCGCTTCACAATGTCCGCAGCAATCTCATCCCATGCCAGGCCCATGTCAAACACGCTGTAACAAAGCGCATGCATCAGCGCATAAAAAAACGTGAGCACGCCTAAATTGCGCCTGAATTTCAACAACTCTGGCAGGTTAAAAGTAACCCGCAAAGGCGTCACCCACAATGTGATGCACAAAAATCTGAGCGTCCAATCACCGGTTGAACGGATTAAATATTCTGCAGGATTCGGGCCTAAGCCATCTAAGAAAATTCCGCTGCAAAGCCAAGCAAATGGCATCAAGCACACCAGCACCAAGCCAAACTTGGTCAATGGCTTGCGCAATACCTGGCGCAGCATCAAAAGTTCTTTGCGAGATCCATGCCCGTGTAAAGGGAGGCAACTTGGGCCTCATAGCCATTGAACATGAGAGTCTTGCGCTTTTTATCGAGCAAACCCCCTTCGCCAATGCGCCGCTCACTGGCTTGGCTCCAACGCGGGTGATCCACCGTGGGGTTCACGTTGGAGTAAAAACCATATTCTTGAGGCGCGGATTTGGCCCAAGATATGACGGGTTGTTTTTCAACAAAGCGAATTTTCACAATGCTTTTACCGCTTTTGAAACCATACTTCCATGGCACCACCAAGCGAACAGGCGCACCATTTTGTTTGGGCAGAACTTCACCGTACATGCCAAATGTGAGCAAACTTAAAGGGTGCATGGCTTCGTCCATGCGCAAGCCTTCAAGGTAGGGCCAATCGATGTAGCCACCGCGCAGGCCTGGCATGGTTTGAGGATCGGCTTGGGTCACAAACTCAAGGTACTTGGCATTGGGCAAGGGCTCGACCCGCTTGATCAAATCAGACAATGAGTAACCTATCCAAGGTATCACCATGGACCAACCTTCGACGCAGCGCATGCGGTAAATACGCTCTTGCATGGCGCCCCATTTCATGACATCTTCCAAATTGAAACGGGTGGGTTTTTTCACCAGGCCCTCTACTTCAATGGTCCATGGGGCGGTTTTCAAGGTGTGGGCGTTGCGTGCTGGGTCTGATTTATCGACACCAAATTCGTAAAAATTGTTGTAAGTGGTGGCATCTTTGTAAGAGGTCGCCTTTTCAACGGTCATGGCCCCTTGAACGCTAGATTGAGTCGCAGCTTGTGCAGCCAATTTGACCGCAGCGGCACCACCTTGCGCAAACGCCTCACGTTGTGCCCAAGAGCCCATGCCCAGGGCTGCTGCGCCTGCAGACCATTGACGAAGAAGTTGACGCCGGTTGGCATAAGCGGCCTGCTCGGTGATTTCACTGCTCAGGGGGTGTATGAAGCCATCTTGTTGGGTGCGAATCAGCATGTCTAACTTTCAAAGAAGATCAACTATTGGAAAACCTCAGCCATAACCCCGTCTTGGCAAGGGTAAAAGGCGAAAAAAATGGGCCCTGAAGGCCCATTTTGTACTGATGAGCGTTAACTCTGTGTGTTGCTGTTAACGCAAACCTGCAATGTAGTCAGCAACAGCCTTGATTTCACGGTCGTTCAATTTTGCAGCGACTTGTGTCATTTGCAAATTGTTTTTGCGAATGCCATCACGGAATTGTGTGAGTTGGCTGGTGGTGTAGTCGGCATGCTGTCCAGACAAACGGGGGTATTGTGCAGGCATACCTGAGCCATTCGGGCTGTGGCAACCAGAGCAGGCGGCAATTTGACGATCGGCAATGCCACCGCGGTAAATCTTTTCACCCAAGACAACAGACTCTTTTTCTTTGGCGAATCCGGGCTTGGCCGTTTTGCTGGCCAAGAAATACGCCACATTGCGCATGTCGGCGTCGCTCAATTGGGAAGCAAAACCCATCATGACAGCGTTGGCGCGTTTGCCTGATTTGAACTCTTGCAACTGCTTGATGGTGTATTCAGGGTGCTGTTGAGCCAACTTGGGGTTGACAGGGGTACTTGAGTTGCCATCTGCCATGTGGCAAGCAGCGCAAACCCCGCCCACAATGGCCTCGCCCTTGGCCAGATCTGGCTTTTCGGCTTTTGGGGCAGCATCAGCAGCAAAAACAGAACCAGCCATCAAAGCTGAAGTGAGTGCAGCGAAGAAAAATTGAGTCATTGACTTCATGGTCGACATCCGAAATAGTAGGCGCAAAACCATGAGATTCTACAATGCCTGCTAGCGCCATTTCTGGCGCCCCTCAAGTTTGAACCGTATGGCCACCGAAAATAGCTCCCTTTCAGCCCCTAAAGCTTCGCTCTCAAGCGCTGTCAAAGCCAGGAAAACACCTGTCAAAGCAGGGCCATTGCCAGAAGTTCCGGAAGTCAAGGTCATCACCCCAATGGGTTGGATGCACACTGCCCGTTTTTTAACCACCGCTGCCGAACTTTTTCACCTGCCAGCCCTCGATGTGCCAGAAATTGCCTTTGTAGGGCGCTCCAACGCTGGGAAATCCACCTGCATCAACACACTGACGCAACAAAAACAGCTGGCCTTTGCCTCCAAAAAGCCTGGCCGCACCCAGCACATCAACCTGTTTTCATTGGGCAAGCAAGGGGTAACAGACGCCGTTTTGGCCGACTTACCGGGTTATGGCTACGCTGCGGTGCCCAAACAGGACAAATTGCGCTGGCAAAAAGTCATGGCCAATTATTTGGTCACACGCGAAAACCTCAAGGGCATCGTCCTGTTGTGCGACCCCCGCTTGGGCATGACCGAACTCGACGAGGTCTTGCTCGAAGTCATTCGGCCCCGAGTCGAAGAGGGTCTGAACTTTTTGGTGCTGCTGACCAAATCAGACAAGCTCACCCGATCGGAAGGCGCCAAGGCCTTGTCGATTGCCAAATTGCAAGCGGGCGGTGGACAAGCCAAACTTTTCTCTGCCCTCAAAAAACAAGGCGTTGAAGACTTGGCCCAATTGATGTGGGATTGGACGCATGAACCGGCAACGGATGGCACCCATGATTGAAACTTGGCAGCAATCATTGCCCCATGGCATTCACTTGAGTTGCCGTGCCGCGGGCCCCAAAGGTGCGCCCGTCTTGCTGTTCTTGCACGGCTTCCCTGAAGCGGCTTTTGTGTGGGACGACATGTTGCTGCACTTTTCGAAACCTGCAAATGGTGGCTATCGATGCGTGGCGCCCAATTTGCGTGGCTATGAAAAATCGAGTCATCCTTCCGAGGTCTCTGCCTACCGGGCTAAATTTTTGGTGCAAGACATTGCCGCGCTGATTCAAATTGAATCTGGCACCTCAGCACTCCAAGCCTTGGTCGCACACGACTGGGGCGGCGGCGTGGCTTGGAACCTTGCCAATCAAATGCCTCAGTTGATGCACAAACTCATCATCATCAACTCGCCGCATCCCGGTACTTTTCTGCGCGATTTAAAAGACGATCCAGCGCAAATTGAGGCCAGTGCGTACATGAATTATTTTTGTGAGCCACAAGCTGCTGCCGAACTCAGTGCCAATGAATTTGAAATGCTGTTTGCCTTTTTTGAAAAAGGCGTGCAGCCCACTTGGTTAACACCCGAAGTCAAAGCGCAATACAAGGCGGCTTGGTCTTGTGGTTTGCAGGGCGGCCTTAACTTCTATGCGGCATCGCCCCTCAAACCCAGCAAGCCTGGTGAACATGTCTTGCAAAATTTGACTTTGCCTGACGAGATGTTGCGCATCACAGTGCCCACCTTGTTGCTTTGGGGAATGCAAGATGTCGCCTTGCTGCCCAATTTGAATGTCGGCTTAGCGGCCTATGTACCCAAGCTCACTTATGTGCCCATTGAAGAGGGCTCGCATTGGGTGGTGCACGAACACCCTGACCTTGTTCAGCGTCACATAGCAGCGTTCTTGTAAACCGACGCCTCGCCTTCTGGGCGTGTTTTAAAACGCTTGTGCACCCAGTAATACTGCGATGGCGTAGCGCGAATGTGCTCGGCCAATTCAGTGTTCATTCTGAGCGTATCGTCAAATAAATTCACTGTCGGAAAATGGGCCCACGCCTCTTGCAAAGTCATCTCATAACCTTGGGGTGTCATGCGCGTTACCAGAGTCAAAACCTGCGCTCGCCCTAAGCGCGCAAATCTGGACAAGGACGGTACCGTTGCGGTGGTCACGCCCATAAATGGCACAAACAGTGACTCCTCTGGGCCAAAGTCCATGTCGGGTGACAAGTGCAAAATCTCACCACGCCTTAGGCCGCTCATGATTTGCTTCACCCCCTCGTGGCGAAAATAAGGCTTCACATTGCCTGTGCGTTGGCGTCCTTCATTCACCCATGCGTCCATCACTTTGTTGTGCTGCGGCACAAAGATAAAAGCCACAGGCTTGCTGGCTTTTAAAGTGAGCGCCAAGCCACCTGCATCGAGTCCAACGAAATGGGGCGCCAAAATAATCTTAGGTGTGTCGGCCGCCAATTGAGAAAAAGCAGCAGGGGTGCCAAGCCATTTCAAGCGCGACTCAACAACCGGTAAAGGGGCATGCCAAAGCCACGCTCTGTCTAGCAATGACTGTGCAAATTGAACAAAATGCGCGCGGGTCAGTTGTTTGATTTCTTCAACAGGTTTTTCAGGAAAGCACAGCCTCAAATTGGTCTGCACAATGTGCTTTCGATTTTTCATCTTGGCCCACAGCAGCCAGCCTAAAAAATGCCCTAGCACACGGATGCCACGCAAAGGCATGTGTGACAACAATCGCATGAGGCTCACAAACAATAGCGTCACGCAGTGGACTCCTGCCGAGGCTGCTTGTACCGGGCATAGCCCCAAAGGTACTGATCAGGGCGCGACAAAATCAAGCGCTCCATGGCTTGGTTGATTTGCAAAACCAGTGCATCCACGTCATCCGCTTCTTGGGTGCCCAGTTCACTGGCGTGAATGCGATAGCCTTGCCCCCAAGGCAAACGCTCGCCCCAAATCAAAATCAATTGGGCCCCTGTTTGCAAAGCCAATCTGGCTGCCAAGGTCATGGTGTAGGCAGGCTTCCCAAAAAAGGGCGTCCATTGCCCCATGCCTTGCGGCGGCACTTGATCTGGCAGCAGGCCCACCGATCTGCCGGCGCGCAGGGCTTTGATCATTTGCCTCACACCCGCCAAAGTGGTGGGTGCTGTTTCCAGCCCTGGGCGCGCACGGGAAGCTTCCATGACTTTGCCAAAACCTTCTTTGCGAGCAGGCCTAAACAGCACGGTCAGAGGACCATATTTTTGACTGAAAGAGGCACACAAAGCCTGTGCACTCACTTCAAAGCAGCCCAAATGCGGCGTTAAAAATAAAACGCCTTGGCCCGCGGCATAGGCTTTTTCAACTTGCAAGTAAGACCCCTCAGCCCAGTGCACGGTGGGGCTTTTCCCCATCCACAAACGCGGCAGTTCGGTCGACATCGAACCAGCCTGCCCCACTGCGCCCATCGCCTGGGAAAAGCCTAGACCCGCTGTTTCGACGTTGGCTAAAAAGCGCTGGCGATAGGTTTTTGACAACAGCCAAGCCAGCCAGCCAACGGCCTGCCCAAGGGCGTGCAAGGCCCACAAAGGCCAATGGGAAAAAAAACGAAACCAGAAAATCATTTTTTGTTTGGTAAACTACGCCGGTCGCTGAGTTAAACAGAGCAACTTGCAGGGCGACACACACATTCTTTCAGCATGCCAAGCATGCCCCGAATTGTGCCTTGTCTTCGGACAAATCTGCTAAAGCGTTCGCCGAGGCCCAAAGCTTCAGGCAGCGCAGATCAACATGCATGCCAAACTTTAGGAGAACCCTCATGGCGAATGACTATCTTTTTACTTCAGAATCCGTGTCCGAAGGCCACCCCGACAAGGTTGCCGATCAAATCTCAGACGCCATTCTCGACGCCATCTTTGAACAAGACCCCCGCAGCCGCGTGGCCGCCGAAACGCTCACCAACACGGGTCTGGTGGTCTTGGCTGGTGAAATTACCACCAACGCCCACGTCGACTACATCCAAGTGGCGCGCGACACCATCAAGCGCATTGGCTACGACAACACCGAGTACGGCATTGATTACAAAGGCTGCGCCGTCATGGTTTGCTACGACAAGCAGTCCAATGACATTGCCCAAGGCGTGAACCATGCCTCCGACGACCACCTGAACACCGGTGCCGGCGACCAAGGTTTGATGTTTGGCTACGCCTGCAGCGAAACCCCCGACCTCATGCCAGCGCCCATTTACTACGCGCACCGTTTGGTAGAGCGTCAAGCCCAGCTGCGCAAAGACGGCCGCTTGCCTTTCTTGCGCCCCGATGCCAAAAGCCAAGTGACCATGCGCTACGTAGACGGCAAGCCGCACAGCATTGACACTGTGGTTTTGTCTACCCAACACAGCCCTGACCAAAGCGAGTCGGCCACCAAAATGAAGGCCAGCTTCAACGAAGCCATCATTGAAGAAATCATCAAGCCTGTGCTGCCCAAAGAGTGGTTGAAAGACACCAAGTACCTGATCAACCCCACTGGCCGCTTTGTGATTGGCGGACCTCAAGGTGATTGCGGCCTGACAGGTCGCAAAATCATTGTGGACACCTACGGCGGTGCTTGCCCTCACGGCGGCGGCGCCTTCTCAGGCAAAGATCCTTCTAAAGTTGACCGCTCTGCAGCTTATGCAGCTCGCTATGTGGCCAAGAACATTGTGGCTGCGGGCTTGGCCACCAAGTGCCAAATTCAAGTGGCCTACGCCATTGGTGTGGCACGCCCCATGAACATCACGATCAACACTGAAGGCACTGGCGTGATCTCTGATGACAAGATTGCCGCTTTGGTGAACGAGCACTTTGACCTGCGCCCAAAGGGCATCATTCAAATGCTTGACCTGTTGCGTCCCATCTACACCAAGACAGCGGCTTATGGCCACTTTGGCCGCGATGAGCCCGACTTCACGTGGGAGCGCACCAACATGGCAGCCACACTGCGTGCCGCTGCAGGCTTGAAGTAATTATTGAACGGGGTTTTCTAAAACGCCAATCCCGTCAATTTCAACGCGAACCACATCGCCCGATTTTAAATATTTGGGCGGTGTGAAGCCAATGCCCACACCCACAGGTGTACCTGTTGCAATCACATCACCAGGGTACAAGGTGATGCCCGCGCTCAAAGTTTCAATGAGCGTCGGAATGTCAAAAATCAAATCGGGGGTGGCGGCGTTTTGGCGCTCTTCGCCATTCACATAGCAACGCACATGGGTGTTGGTGCCGTCCATTTCGTCGGCACTTACCAACCATGGGCCCATGGGGCAGAAGGTGTCAAACGACTTGCCCATGTGCCATTGCATGTGCTTGTTTTGCCAATCGCGTGCCGTGATGTCATTGACGATGGTGTAGCCCCACACGTGTTGCATGGCGTTGGCTTTGGCAATGCCCTTTCCACCTTTGCCAATGATCACGGCCAATTCAGCTTCGTAGTCAATGGCCGTTGACACCTTGGGCATTTCGATGGCTTCGCCTGTTGCAATGACGCACTCGGGCACTTTGGTAAAGATGATGGGCTCGGCTGGAATTTCGCCACCGGCTTTGGCGCTGCTGTCAAAACCACTGCGTGCAAACTCTTTGGCGTGGGCATGGTAGTTTTTACCGACGCAAAAAATATTTCGGCGAGGGTGTGGCAAAGGTGCGCGCAATTGCACGTCCTTCAATGCAATGGCAGCGCCTTGCGCTGGCAAGGCCTCACCGCGAGAAAGTGTGTCAACGAGTGTGAGAGCGCCAAGTTCGCGATCGGCCAGGGACAAATCAAACGGTGTGACGGCGGATGAATCTTGTGACACCAAGCCCACATGGGGTTGGCCTTGATAAAAGAAAGCAGCAATGCGCATGATGAAGGGCACCTTCAAATAAGATTGATTGAGATTGTAGTGTGACTCTTCTCAAGAATTTGGTTGGTGAGGTTCGCTCACTGATTGATACCCCGACGTGACATAGGCTCCTGCATAAAATGGACGGGGGTGTTAGAGTCTGATTGAAAGCCCATGCGCCCCCAAACAATGTAGGAGACCTCATGAATTTCTTTCTATCAATGCGCCCATCAAAAACAGTTCGCCAGTATTTCTTTGGTACAGCCAGTGTTCTGGCCAGCAGTTTGCTTCTGAACATGGCTGGGCAGGTTTCTGCCATGGCGCAAGCTGCCCCCTACCCCACCAAATCCATCACCATGATCGTGCCGTTTCCACCTGGTGGCTTAGCGGACATTGTGGCTCGCCCCGTGGCAGAAGCCATGAGCCGTGAATTAGGTCAGCCTGTCATCATTGAAAACAAAGGCGGTGCAGGTGGCGGCATTGGCATGGGTGTGGCAGCGCGCTCCAAGCCCGATGGCTACACCGTTCTCTTGGCCTTGTCTTCATTGACCGTTATCCCTGAAGCCGATGCCTTGTTAGGCCGCAACCCCATGTTCTTGCTGAACGAGCTGCGTCCCATTGCGCGTTACACCGCAGACCCAACGGTGCTGGCCGTGCGCGCTGACGCGCCTTGGAAGACTGTCAAAGAGTTTGTGGAAGATGCACGCAAACGTCCTGGTGCTATCAACTATGGCTCGTCGGGAAACTACGGCACCATGCACGTGCCCATGGAAATTTTGGCGCAAACCGCAGGCATCAAAATGACCCACATTCCGTTCACGGGTGCTGGTCCTGCCGTGGTGGCCATGTTGGGCGGTCAAATTGACGCATTGTCCACAGGCCCCGCCACAGTCTTGCAACATGTCAAAGCTGGCAAAATTCGTGTGCTGGGTCACTGGGGCAACGGCGCATTGGCCTCCATGCCCGACGTGAGCAGCTTGAAAGATCTAGGCTTCAATGCCGAGTACGCGCAGTGGTCAGGTTTGTTCATTCCCAGCGGCACGCCCGAGCCCATTGCACAGCGTTTGCGGGCGGCGGCCAAAGCGGCGGCATTAGACACCAAAGCCCGCGACATCATTCAAAACACCGGTAGCCCAGTGCAATATTTGGACAGCCCCGATTTTGAAAAATATGTTCAAGCCGATGCCAAACGCATGACCGACGTCGTCAAGAAAATTGGCAAAGTTGAATAAGTTCAAATCAATTTCTGATCAAAAAATATTCGCTACAAAGAACCACATTCAGTTATCACGGAGACTTACATGAACTCATTGCACACATCAACTTCAAGCCGAGCAGTTGCTGGCACTTTACAAAAGCCATCTTCTAAGCGCCGCAATATGGGTCTTGCATTGGCCAGCTTGTTGTTGATCGGTACAGGCATCTTCTTGTCTCAGCAAGCCCATGCTCAAAACTACCCCAATCGTCCTGTCAAAATCATTGTGCCGTTCGCGACGGGTGGCCCAGCCGACAACTACGCACGCTTCATGGCGCAGCGCTTGCAGGAGAATTTAGGACAGAACTTTGTCATTGACAACAAGCCCGGTGCAGGCTCTGTCATTGGCACAGACCTGGCAGCCAAAGCCTCCCCCGATGGTTACACCTTGCTACTCATGTCGAACACGCAAACCGTGAACGAAACACTCATTCCCAACAAGCCTTATGGCTTGATGAAAGACTTTGTAGGCGTCGCCCCCATCAACTATTCTGATTTGGTGTTGGTGGTCAACCCCAGCAAAGGCATGAATACTTTGGCCGACGTCATTCGCGTGGCCAAAGCAGAGCCAGGTAAATTGAACTACGCATCATCGGGTCCTGGTACCCCCTATCACATGGCTGGCGAATTGTTCAAAAGCATGGCCAAAATTGACATGGTGCACGTGCCCTACAAAGGCAGTTCTGGCGCTCGAACCGATGTGCTGGGCGGCCAAGTCGACATGATGTTTGATGCGGTCACCACCATGACCGAACAAGTCAAAGCCGGCAAAGTGAAAGCTGTGGGCGCCACCGGCAAAGTGCGCTCCGATGTGTTGCCCGATGTGCCCACCTTGAGCGAAGCCGGTGTCGCAGGCTACGAAGCCACCATTTGGCTTGGCATCATGGCGCCCAAAGGCACGCCCAAAGCCATTGTCGACAAATTGAATGAAACCGTTTCCAAAATTGCTTCACAACAAGATGTGAAACAGCAGTGGGCCAAACAAGGCGCGGTCCCTTTGGTCATGAACCCTGTGGCATTTGACAAGTATTTGCAAGATGACATTGCCAAGTGGGCAGGTGTGATCAAGTCAGCCAACATCAAATTGGATTAATTGTTTTGTCCCGCTTTTTTCATTTGCTCAGCGGCGGTGCCGCACAAGGCTTGGTCAACGCTTTAAAAGCTTCGATTGAAAACACAACTGACACGCAACTCATATGCACCTTTGGTGCTGTGGGTTTGATGAGGCAAAAGCTCCTAGACGGTGCACCATGCGATGTGGTCATTTTGACAGCAGCACTCATTGAGCAGCTCACAGCGTCAGGGCATGTATTGGCGGGCAGTGCGCGTCACTTGGGGCCTGTCAAAACAGGCGTGGCCGTGAAGAGTGGCACGCCTTGGCCACAAGTTGAAACTGCCGAGCAATTAAAGGCAGCCATGTTGGCCGCGACGGGCATTTATTTTCCTGACCCACAGCTGGCCACAGCGGGCATTCACTTTATGAAAGTGCTCAATGGTTTGGGCATTGCCGATGCAGTGGCCAGCAAGCTGCACGCATTCCCCAACGGCAATGCCGCCATGAATGCCATGGCCGCTTGCGATGACCCGCATGTCATTGGCTGCACACAGGTTACAGAAATTTTGATAACACCTGGCATTGATTTGGTGGCCAACTTGCCACTCGAATTTGAATTGGCCACCATGTACACCGCGGGTGTTCGATCGAACAGTACGTCCATGTCAGAAGCTCAGGCCATGATCGACATTTTGGTCAGCCAAGAGCATGCCGTGCTTCGCGCCAAGGGCGGCTTTTTACCTTTGGCTTAAGCCACTTCAAGAGCTGAACACCCGTACTTACGCCAGAGCAGCTTTCGCTAGGTTGTCTGGCGTCATCGGTAATTGCCGAACACGCACACCCACGGCATGAAATACCGCATTGGCAATGGCAGCAGTGGTCGGGCCTTGTGTGGCTTCGCCCGCACCTAATGGTGAATTGAGTGTTTCAGCATTTTGAGAATTGCCTGGCATCAGGTTCACCATGACTTCTGGTATTTCACTGAAACGCAAGATGGGGTAAGCCTCCCAATGGGTGCTGGTGATATTTTCTGAATCCCAATGCGCTTGTTCTTTCAAAGCCCAGCTGGTTGATTGAATGGCGCCGCCTTCCAATTGCGAAATAGCGCCATCGGCATGGATGATTTCACCAATGTCGGCCACCACCCATAAGTTACGCACACACACTTGGTGCGTCACTTCTACTTCTGCCACCACGGCGCAATAAGCGCCTTTGCTTTTGTACCTTGCGTAAGCGATGCCCAAACCCCAGCCTTCTTTTTGCGAGACGCTTTGTCTGCGCTCTAACCAATTCACTTGGTCTGCAAGTGTTTGAATGACAGCGATGGCACGTGGGTCTTCTAACTTGCTTAAACGAAATGCAACAGGGTCAAAGCCTTGGTCATGCGCAATTTCATCCATGAAGCTTTCGCAGGCAAACACATTGGCATGCGCGCCTAAACCTCTCATGGCCGAAGTTCTAAAGGGCAAACCCAATAAGCGATGCGCATTCACTTTCACATGCGTGCTGATGTAAGGCGGCACAGCATTGCGCTCTGCGCCAGCGCCTGCTGCTGCCGCAACATTGATAGGCTCTAGGACGGGAAAGTTTTTTTCAATTTGCCAACTGTCTTTGAATGCTGGCGTAGCCGCGCGGCCAGGCCTTGAACTGTGGCCTTGACTCCAGACGTCGTGTTGCCAAGTGAGCAACTCAATGCCGTGGCCATTCTGACGATGCTCAAAGTTTGTCGTTTCAGTGTTTGTTTGAACTGTGGCTTTTAATTTGACACGCATCGCAGGCGCCAGCGGCGATTGCTGCATCTCCTCTTCACGCGTCCATTGCACACGCACGCATTGCCTCGGCACATGTCTGGCCAACCATGCAGCGTCATAGGCCACATCGTCTGCGCCGTTGTGCCCATAACACCCAGCACCCCGCACGTGCTGCACTTCAATCTGCTGTGCATCCACGCCAAATGCCAAAGCCAAATCTTTGCGCAATGGAAAAATGCCTTGCGTGTGACTCCACACTTTCAAACCACTGTTGGCTTGATCTGATTCCCAAACAGCCAGCGCCACGCTGGGCCCCATCGAGCCATGGTGCAAAGCGGGTCTGAAGTAAACCGCTTCGTAAACCTTGGCGTCCTTGCCTGCCAGATTGCTTTCTTCTGCCTTCTGACCCGCTTCATGAAACACCTGCGAGTCCATTGCGGGTGCAACTTCAAACAAATCAACGCCCCCCTCATGGCATGCAGGCAAGCTCTCTACATTCCACTTCAGTAAACGTCGCAACTTGCTCACAGCCTTTTCAGCCAACTCTTCAGTGCCTGCAAGTACGCCCACCAAACTCCCATCCCGAAACGCCTGCGCGCCCTCTTGCAATGACGCTAAGGCTTCCACCCAGCTGTCCACTTGCAACGTGCACCTCAAGCCAGGCCCCCTCACCATCCGCCCATGCAGCAAATTAATGTTGATCTGACCCCAATTGTTTTTAATTGGGGTCAGATCAACATTAATTCCGAGGTCGTGAAGGAAGATGGGTTTGCTGTGCACCAACGCTTCGAGATCATCGCGGCCATTGATCAGCGTCAAGGCAGTGGATTTGGTGGGCACCGTGACGTCGACGGGCAACTGAGCGTCGATGCATGAATACAGCTCTGCGTAGGAAGCACATGCGTGCGTTTTAAAAAGCTGGACAGCATGTGCACAAGCCTGCCGAATGGCCAATCCTGAGTCTTGGACGGACAAGCTGCCAGAGGTCATGCCCTCGTCAGGGCTTTGATGGGTGTTGGCTTCCTCGATGTGAATGCTGGACACAGGTACTTCAAGTTCATGGGCCGCCATCAGCTTCAGTGCATGCAAGATGCCTTGACCCAATTCGGCTTTGCCCGTGAACACCGTCACAGTACCATTCGCTTCAAAGCGCAGCCACTGCGCCAGCAAAGGATTGGTTTTCAAACTCACGGAGGGGCTTAAGAGCTGGCTCATGCTGAAACCTCAGAGTGAACCACTTTGAAGCCACACTGAAGCGCTGCTTTTTTCACCGCCCTCAACACACGGATATGTGTGCCGCAGCGACAGAGGTGCGGCTCCAGGGCTTCACGGATTTGCTGGTCAGAAACAGTTTCATGCGCGTTCATCAGCAATGCAGTGGCGCTGATCAGTAGCCCGCTGGTGCAGTAACCGCAC
>Ga0214921_10003504_pt1 | contig 23907 bp, 21 predicted proteins | sample LL1505_MetaG_FD_177992 | JGI IMG/M metagenome (GOLD analysis project Ga0214921, IMG submission 177992) | Freshwater microbial communities from Lake Lanier, Atlanta, Georgia, United States - LL-1505 | ecosystem: Environmental > Aquatic > Freshwater > Lake | place: USA: Georgia | collected...
ACAGAGAGCGCCAACCTGACCTACAAGCCAGAGCGCCTGAGCATGGAAAAAGTGGCCGGTTCGTTCACCCCGCTGGACCGCATCGGCCAGCTGACCATGCGCAACCTGGACATCGTGGACACGCGCGACAAACTGGGCATCTACACGCGCAGCGGTTTGTTGACCCTGGGTGAAGACGGCGCCCTGCCCTCACTGGGCAACGATCGTAAGTAAGGCGCCAAGAGCGCTTCAGACCACCACGGGCTCGTGCTCGAGCAAGATACCGAAGCGCTCGTAAACGCTGGTCTGAATGGCTTTGGCCAGCGTCATCACCTCGCCGCCCGTCACCGGGTTCTGGCTGCCGCCCTTGTTGACGAGCACCAGCGCCTGTCGCTCGTAGACCGCGGCATTGCCCACGCTTTTACCCTTCCAACCGCAAGCGTCTATCAGCCAGCCGGCGGCCAGCTTGATGGAGCCGTCAGCCATCGGGTAGTGCACGATCTTTGGCTCGCGCTGGATGATGTCGTCGCACTGCTCACGCGAGACAGTCGGGTTCTTGAAAAAACTGCCGGCATTGCCAATCACCGCCGGGTCAGGGAGTTTGGCGCGGCGGATCTCGCAGATCCACTCAAAAATTTGCTGCGGCGTGGTCGGCACCTCGCCGGTCTGCGCGATCTTGCGGTCCAGGTCGGCATAACCGAGCACCGGCTTCCAGGCCTTGGGCAGAGCAAAGCGCACGCGTGTGATGAGCGCCCTGCCAGCCAGCCCGAAGGCCGTGCCACTGGACGCCGCTGCGCTGCTGACGTGCTTAAAAACCGAGTCGCGGTAGCCAAAAGCGCATTGCGCTGCGTCCAACGTGAAGGACTGGCCGGTTTGCATGTCCATCGCGTCCAGCGAATCAAAACGGTCCTGCAACTCAACACCGTAAGCACCTATGTTTTGCACTGGCGTAGCGCCCACGCTGCCCGGAATCATGGCCAGGTTTTCTAGGCCGGGAAAGCCGTTGGCCAGCGTCCAGACCACCAGTTCGTGCCAGTTTTCGCCGGCGCCGGCCTCGACAATAAAGGTTTTGGCGGTTTCGCTCACCAGGCGTTTGCCCATGATCTCGACCTTGAGCACCAATGGTTTGACGTCGCCGGTAAGCACAATGTTGCTGCCGCCGCCCAGTATGAATTTGGGCACTGCCTGCAGCGCCGGGTCAGCCAGCACAGCAGCCAGGTCGGCCTCGGAGCCGATGCGCACCAGGCTCAGGGCCTTGGCCACGATGCCAAAGCTGTTGTAGGGCTGCAGGGGGACGTTTTTCTCGACTAACATTCGTGGATTGTCGCACCCGCGATTTCAATGAAAACGAGAACACCATGCCTTCTTTTGACACCGTGCTTGAAGCTGACCTCGTCAAGGTCAAAAACGCCGTCGAGAACTCCGCCAAAGAAATCGGCACGCGCTTTGACTTCAAGGGCACCTCGGCCTCGATCGAGCTCAAGGATAAGGAAATCACCTCGATTGGTGACAGCGATTTCCAGATCGATCAAATCAATGATATTTTGCGCAGCAAGCTCACCAAAGCCGGCGTGGACGCCCGCTTTCTGGACGTCGGCAAGGTCGAGAAAATCGGCGGTGACAAGGTCAAACAAGTCAGCAAAGTGCGCAACGGCATTGAAATCGAGCAGTCCAAAAAGATCCAGCAAATCATCAAGGGCAGCAAGATCAAAGTGCAAGCCGCCATCCAGGGCGACGCGGTGCGAGTCACTGGTGCCAAACGCGATGACCTGCAGGCCGCCATGGCCCTCATCAAGTCAGAAATCAGCGAATTTCCGCTGAGCTTCAACAACTTCCGCGACTGAACATACGGGGATGGATATCTGCCTTCGCAGGAATCCATCGCTCAGCTTTTGGGCTTGGCGCCCAGCTTGGACTCTTTGCCTTGCAGCAGTTTGCTGATGTTCTCGCGGTGGCGGTAAATCAGCAGCGCGCCCATCAGCACCAGCATCAGCAGCACCGAGCGGTCTACGTACCACAGGCCGCGGTCGCCCATCACGTAGTAAAGGGGCGCCAACATGGCGCAGGACAATGCTGAGAGCGATGAATAGCGCGACACATACGCCACCAGCACCCAGGTGCCCATGCAGGCCAGTCCCAGCAGCCAATGCACGCCGAACAGCACGCCTGCAGCAGTGGCCACGCCCTTGCCGCCCTTGAAGCCGAAAAACACCGGAAAAAGATGCCCCCAAAAAGCCGCCAGTCCAACAGCGGCCAGCGCGCCGTCGCCCAGGCCGTACGCAGCGCCCTGCCACTGCACCAGCGCCATCGGCAACCAGCCCTTCACAGCGTCCAGCACCAGCGTGACCACTGCCGCCAGCTTGTTGCCCGAGCGCAGCACGTTGGTGGCGCCCGGGTTTTTACTGCCGTAGCTGCGCGGGTCGTTCAGGCCCATGAAGCGGCTGACGATCACCGCAAAAGACAGCGAGCCGATCAAGTAGGCTGCCAGTACTGCAGCGGCCCAAACAAGCATTGGCGAAAGGTCTTGCAAGTGAGACTCCAGTGTGGCTTAGACAGCCGGATCGCGCAGTTGCCAGCGCACCGCGTCAATCGCCTGAAGCAAATCAGGCGGCAGGACGGTGCTCAGGGCGTCAATGTCTTCGTCCAGCTGGGCCACCGTAGTCACGCCGATGATGGTGCTGGCCACCTGCCACTTGGTGTAGCAAAAGGCCAGCGCCATTTGGGTGGGCGTGAGGCCATGCTGGCGAGCCAGTGCGTTGTAGCGGCGCGCCGCTTCCAGCGCTTCGACACGGCCCCAGCGCTGCTTGCGCACCGACTCATAAATAGAAATGCGACCCTTGGGCGCGGCCTCGCCGGAGATGCCGCTATCGTCGTACTTGCCGGTCAGCAAGCCAAAACCGAGCGGCGAATAAGCCAGCAGCGACACACCCAGGCGGTACATGGTCTCGTCCAGCCCGTTGTCTACCGTCCGGTTGATCAGGCAGTAAGGGTTTTGCACGGTGGCAACCCGCGGCAGGCCATGCTGCTCTGCAAGCCGCACAAACTCGTGCACGCCGTAAGGTGACTCGTTGGACAGTCCGATAGCGCGTACCTTGCCGGCCTTGACCAGACGGCCCAGGGCTTCGAGCTGGTCGTGGATTGAGGTGACCGGCACATCCTTGGCCGGGTCGAAATACATGTTGCCAAAGGACGGCACATGACGCACAGGCCAGTGAATCTGGTACAGGTCGATCACGTCGGTTTTTAAGCGCTTGAGGCTGGCGTGACAGGCCTCGGTGATGTCCGAAGGGGTCAGGTCTTTGCTGCCGCCCCGCACCCAGCCCATGCCGCGTGCCGGGCCGGCGACTTTGGTGGCCAGCACCAGCTTTTGGCGGGCACCCGGATTTTTTTCGAACCAGTTGCCCAGGATTTTTTCCGTCACATTGAAGGTTTCAGCGCGCGTTGGCACCGAATACATTTCAGCTGTGTCCAGAAAGTTGATGCCGCGCGCCAGCGAGTGGTCCAGGATGCTGTGCGCTGTGGCCTCGTTGACTTGTTCGCCAAAAGTCATGGTGCCCAGGCAGATCGGGGTCACGTGGAGATCGCTGGAGCCGAGTTTGATTTTTTTCATGGCATGGGGGAAATGGTGTCAGGGACGATGGCGGCAGAAAGCTCAACAGTGGTCTAGTTTATAGCCCGCCGTCAGCCTGACGCGCTTCTTCCTGCAAGCGCAGCACGCGGCGCTGTACTTTGCCGGTGGTGGTCATGGGCAGGGCGTCGATGAATTCGATCTCTTTGGGGTATTCGTAGGGCGCCAGCAGGCCCTTCACATGGGCTTGTAAACCGATCATGAGTGTCAGGTCAAAGTCGGCCACTGCGCCAACCCCGGCTTGAAATGCGCGCTGGGCGGCGTACTCCGGTGACAGCACCACATAGGCTTTGACCAGCGCACCGCGCTCGCGGTCGGGTTTGGGCACCACGGCGGCGTTGGCCACGGCTGGGTGCTTGACCAGACAGTTCTCGATCTCTCCCGGCCCGATGCGGTAACCCGCCGCCTTGAAGACGTCGTCCACGCGCCCGTCATACCAGAGGTAGCCGTCGGCGTCGCGCCTGGCCATGTCGCCTGTACGGCACCAGTCACCGGTGAATTTAGCTTCTGTAGCGGCCGGGTTTTTCCAGTAGCCCAAAAAGAAAATCGGGTCGGGCTCACCATGAATGTCAAAGCGGTTGACCGCCACGTCGCCTGGTACACCGACGGCGCACTCGCGGCCAGCGTCATCAATCACCGCCACCCGATGCCCCGGATAAGCCTTGCCCATGCTGCCGGGTTTGGCATTCCAAAACAGAGAACAGTTTCCCACCACGTAATTGATCTCGGTCTGGCCGAACATTTCGTTCACGATAACGCCCAGCTCATCGCGCGTGTAGGCAAACACGGCGTCGCCCACGGCCTCGCCTGCGCTCATGATGGCAGTAAGTTGGAGTGTGAATTGCTGACGCGGATGCGGGTAAGCCTTCATCATGGCCTTGAGCGCAGTCGGAAACAAAAAGGTATGCGTCACGCCTTGCGAGGCCATCAGCTCAAAGGCCAGCTCGGGGCTGAAGCGGCCGTTGTAAGCCACGATGGGCCGGCCGAAATACAAGGTGGGCAGCAGCGCATCCATCAGCCCGCCGGTCCAAGCCCAGTCGGCCGGTGACCAGAAAACCGCTTGCGAGCTGGTATTGGTTTTGCCGTCAAAGCCGAACCAGTTCTGGCTGGCGACAAAGCCCGGCAAGTTACCGATCAAGGCGCGGTGCGCCAACAACGCGCCTTTGGGCTGTCCAGTGGTGCCGCTGGTGTAGATCAAGATGGCGGGGTCTCCGGCCAGGGTCTTGACGGGCATGAACACGCCCGGGTGAGCGGCCAGTGCAAGGCTGAAGTCCATGTCGCCCTGGCCTTGTGCCTGACCGACCGCGAGCAAGGTGCGCAAGGCCGGGCAATTGGGGCGCACGGCTTTCAGACTGGCCATGGCATTTTCATCGACGATGGCCAGCACGGCCTCGCTGTCTTGCAGCCGGAATTCGAGGGCGTCAGGCCCGAACAAGATCGACAGTGGCATGGCCACAGCCCCCATTTGCAGCACGGCCATGTAGGCCACCGCAGTTTCAAAGCATTGCGGCAACACAATAGCCACGCGGTCGCCACGGCGCACACCCAGCGCGCCCAGCGCCAGGCTCAGCGCATCAGCCGAATGTTGCAAATCGGCGTAGCTGTAGTCCCTGCCGGTGGCACCCGGGCGATGGATGCGGATGGCCGTTCGAGAAGGCGTCGCCGACGGGCCTTTGCCGTTGCTTTCAGCGGCCCAGCGGTGGCAGCAGGCTTGGGCGATATTAAAGTGGGTGTCCACCTGCCAGCGAAAACGGCTGTGCAGCACGGCGTACTGGTCTGCCCTTTGCGGCCCTGCGCCTGCCATGTGTTTGTCTGGTTCTTGGCTGTGCATTGAAGCGTTGCTCCTTATGATCTAGCCAATGTACAAAGAAAACCGCACTTCCCGCTCCGAGTTTGTCCCTATACGGGGTCTGAAATACCACGTACTGCACTGGGGTCCCGACACGTCCGGCTCCGGCCATGCCCCACCGTTGGTGTTGCTGCACGGCTGGATGGACGTGGCCGCCTCTTACCAGTTCATGGTGGATGCACTGCCTGAGGCCTTTGCCACCGGCCGCAGCATCATCGCGCCCGACTGGCGCGGCTTTGGCCAGACCGGCGCGGGTGAGGCCGATAACTTCTGGTTTCCCGACTACCTGGCCGACCTGGACTTTTTGCTGGACCACTGCTGCCCCGGCCAAGCGGTCGATCTGGTCGGTCACAGCATGGGCGGCAATGTGGCCATGATTTATGCCGGCGTGCGGCCCGAGCGGATCCGGCGGCTGGTCAATCTGGAGGGTTTTGGCCTAGCGGCCACGCGCCCCAGCCAGGCTCCGGGCCGCTACGCCCAATGGATTGACGAACTCAAGGCATTGCACCGCGGCGACAGCGCCCTGAAACCGTATGCCGGTGTGGCCGGCGTGGCGCTGCGGCTCATGAAGACCAACCCGCGTCTGCCACAGGACAAGGCCGACTGGCTGGCCAGCCGCTGGGCCAGCCCGGATGCCACAGGGCAATGGAAGATTCAGGGCCACGCGGGGCACAAGGTCACCAGCGCCCATATTTACCGGCTTGACGAAATGCTGGAGGTTTACAAGCGCATCACCGCGCCGCTGCTGTCCGTGCAAGCCGACAGCGACTCGCTGGCCCAATGGTGGAAAGGCGCCTACACACTGGAGGAGTACCACGAACGATTGAAAAACGTAGCCGATGCGCGCGCTGCTGTCATCGCCGACGCAGGCCACATGCTGCACCACGACCAGCCTGAACAACTGGCCAGTTTGATCGTAGACTTTCTGGCGTGAGAAAATGCGGAATTGCGCCCCAACCGGGCCCGCACATCACCCACAGGAATGAATCATGGAAGCAGAACGCATCAACCTCATCAGCAACCAGCTTGAGGGCCTCAGCGCCCGGGTGCACGAGCTCAGGGGGTATCTTTGACTACCCTGCCAAAGAACGTAAATTAAGCGAAGTCAACGCCGCCCTCGAAGACCCCAAGGTCTGGGACAACCCCAAGCGCGCGCAGGAACTCGGTAAAGAAAAAAAATCCCTCGAAGACGTGGTACTGGTGATCGACCGGCTGAGCCAGGAGCTGTCTGACAACACCGAGCTGTTTGCCATGAGCCGTGAAGAAAACGACGAGGCTGGCATGGCTGGTATCGAGGTCGAAGTCGCTGCGGTGGCCACCGAAGTCGAGAAGATGGAATTTCGCCGGATGTTCAACAACCCGGCCGACCCGCTCAATGCTTTCCTCGATATTCAGGCCGGCGCCGGCGGCACCGAGGCGTGCGACTGGGCCAGCATGCTGCTGCGCCAGTACCTGCGCTACGCCGAGCGCAAGGGTTTCAAGGCGCAGATCGAAGACGAATCTGCGGGTGACACGGCCGGCATCAAGGGTGCGACCATCAAGATCGAAGGCGAATACGCTTTTGGCCTGCTGCGCACCGAAACCGGCGTGCACCGCTTGGTGCGCAAGTCGCCGTTTGACTCATCGGGCGGGCGCCACACCTCGTTTGCCTCAGTCTTTGTCTACCCGGAGATTGACGACTCGATCGAGATCGACATCAACCCGTCGGATGTGCGCACCGACACCTTTCGCGCCAGTGGCGCGGGCGGCCAGCACATCAACAAGACCGACTCGGCCGTGCGCCTGACGCACATCCCGACCGGCATCGTGGTGCAGTGCCAGGACGGTCGCTCTCAGCACGGTAACCGCGATGTGGCCTGGAAGCGCCTGCGCTCGCGCCTGTATGACTTTGAGTTGCGCAAGCAGCAGGAAGCCCAGCAAAAGCTCGAAGACACCAAGACCGACGTGGGCTGGGGCCACCAAATTCGCAGCTACGTGCTCGATCAGAGCCGCATCAAGGACCTGCGCACCAACTACGAAACCTCGGCCACACAAAAAGTGCTGGACGGCGACCTCGACCCTTTCATCGAGGCCTCTCTCAAGCAAGGCGTGTGATGAAAACCATGGCATTGATCTTTGACATGGACGGCACCATGATCGACTCTATGGGCTACCACAAGCAAAGCTGGGTGGCCTTTGCCAGCCGACACGGCATCGATGTCGAAGTCAATGACCTGATGCGCCGCACCACGGGCCGCACCGCAGCCGAATGCATGAACGAGCTGTTTCAGACCGAGCTCAGCGCCGAACGCAGCCTGGCCCTGTCGCACGAAAAAGAAACCTTGTACCGCGGGCTCTTTGCGCCTGTCTTTCGCGAAGTGGCCGGCTTCACCGAATTCGCCACGCGCAGCCGGGCGATGGGCCTGAAAGTCGGCGTGGGCACGGCCGGTGACAAACACAACATTGCGTTTGCTTTTTCGCACCTCACCCAACTGGCCGCACCGCATGCCGTGGTGGGCGGCGACGAAGGCCTGCCCGGCAAACCCGAGCCAGCCATCTTTCTGGAGGCCGCCAGGCGCATGGGCGTCGTGCCGGCCGAATACATCGTCTTTGAAGACGCGCCCTTTGGCATTGAAGCTGCACGCCGCGCCGGCATGCGCGCCGTCGCCTTGTGCACCTCGCACAGCGCAGCCGAACTGACTGGCCCCCATGTGCTGGCCAGCGTGCTCGACTATCACGAACTCATGAACCACCAATTTTTGGAGAAGCTCCATGCGCTTGCGTGACGAAACAGGCCAGAGTCTGGCCATCCAACGCGCCGATTACAGCGCGCCGGCTTTCTGGATCGACACAGTAGACCTGTGCTTTGACCTGGACGCGGCCAAGACGCGCGTGCTCAACAAGATGCGCTTGCGACGCAACCCGGACGTGTCGGCGCAAGCGCTGCGGCTCAGCGGTGAAGAGCTCAACCTGGCGCGTGTGCTGGTCAACGGCCAGGGCACCTCCTTCAAGATCGAAGGCAGCGAGTTGGTGCTTGAAAACCTGCCCGAGGGCGAAGTACCTTTCGAGCTGGAAATCTTCACCACCATCAGCCCGTCCAAAAACACCAAATTGATGGGCTTGTACGTCAGCAACGACTCCTTCTTCACGCAATGCGAAGCCGAGGGCTTTAGGCGCATCACTTATTTTTTAGATCGTCCCGACGTGATGGCCAGCTACACCGTGACGCTGCGCGCAGACAAGGCCAAGTACCCGGTGCTGCTTTCCAACGGCAACCTGGTCGAGCAAGGCTTGTTGGAAGAGGGCCGGCATTTCGCCAAATGGGTGGACCCGCACAAAAAACCCAGCTACCTGTTTGCCTTGGTGGCCGGCCAGCTGGTGGCGCGCGAGCAGCGCATCACCGCCCGCAACGGGCAATCACATTTGCTGCAGGTCTATGTACGCCCGGGTGATCTCGACAAGACTGAGCACGCCATGAATTCGCTGATGGCCTCCGTGGCCTGGGACGAAGCGCGCTTTGGTCTGCCGCTGGACCTAGAGCGCTTCATGATTGTTGCTACCAGCGACTTCAACATGGGCGCCATGGAGAACAAGGGCCTGAACATCTTCAACACCAAGTACGTGCTGGCCAGCCAGGCGACGGCCACCGATACCGACTTCAGCAACATTGAAAGCGTGGTGGGTCACGAGTACTTTCACAACTGGACCGGCAACCGCGTGACCTGCCGCGACTGGTTCCAGCTCAGCCTGAAAGAAGGCCTGACGGTTTTCCGTGACCAGGAATTTTCGCAAGACCTTTGCCATGAGGCCTCTGCGCGCGCAGTCAAGCGCATCGAAGACGTGCGCATGCTACGCACCGCACAGTTCCCCGAGGACGCCGGCCCGATGGCGCACCCGGTACGCCCCGACAGCTACATCGAGATCAACAACTTCTACACCGTCACCATTTACGAAAAAGGTGCCGAGGTCGTGCGCATGATGCAGACACTGGTGGGCCGCGCCGGCTTTGCCAAAGGCTTGGCGCTGTACTTCAGTCGCCACGACGGCCAGGCCGTGACCTGCGACGACTTTGCACAAGCCATTGCCGACGCCAACCCGGCCTCTGATCTGGCGCTTCAGCTGGCGCAATTCAAGCGCTGGTACAGCCAGGCCGGTACACCGCGCGTCCACGCCGAAGGCCACTACGACGCTGCGGCCCAAAGCTACACCTTGAGCCTGTCGCAAAGCTGCGCGCCCACCTCCGGCCAAAGCAGCAAAGATCCCTTTGTCATCCCGGTCGGCCTGGGTCTGCTCGCTGCTGATGGCGCTGACCTGCCATTGCAACTGGCCGATGAGGGCACCGCCGTTGCAGCGCCGCGCACCTTCGTGCTGACCGAGGTCAGCCAAAGCTTCACCTTTGTCAACGTGGCGGCCGAGCCCGTGCCCTCCATCCTGCGCGGCTTCAGCGCGCCGGTGGTGCTCGAGTTTGACTACAGCGATGCGCAGTTGCTGCACCTGCTGGCGCATGACACGGACCCCTTCAACCGCTGGGAAGCCGGTCAACGCCTGGCCATCAGGCTGGCGATCAAGGCGATCACGGCCAGCGACGCGGCTGCTCTACACAATGTATTGAACGATGGTTATGTCCAAGCTATGCGTGCCGTGCTTTGCCATCCACAGCTGGACGCCGCCTTCAAGGAATTGGTGCTGACGCTGCCCTCTGAGACTTACCTGGCCGAGCAACTTGAGGTGGTGGATCCGCAGCGCATCCATGCGGTGCGTGAAGCCATGCGCCTGCAACTGGCAGTGGCCTTGGCTCCCGACTGGGCTCAAACTTATGCGCACTGCCATGACAACGGCACTTACTCGCCCGATCCACGCTCAGCCGGCCGCCGGGCGCTGGCCGGCATGGCCCTGGGCCAGCTGTGCCTGGCAGCGCTTGCCAGTGGCGACAACGCCTGGCCCGAACGCAGCTTGCTGATTTTTGACAAGGCCGGCAACATGACCGACCGCTTCAATGCCCTGAGTGCGCTTGTGAGCAGCGGCCACCCACTGGCCGCTTTAGCACTCACGCGCTTTCACAGCATGTTCAAAGACGAAGCCCTGGTGATCGATAAGTGGTTCAGCCTGCAGTCGGCTGCCATCGACCGCGCGGGCAACGTTTTGCCAGCCGTGCGCCAGCTCATGAAGCACGCCGACTTCAGCCTGCGCAATCCGAACCGCGCGCGCAGTGTGATCAGCGTTTTCTGCCAGGGCAACCCCGGCGCCTTTCACCGAACCGACGCCGCAGGCTATGTGTTCTGGGCCGACCGCGTGGTCGAGCTCGACGCCATCAACCCGCAAGTGGCAGCCCGACTGGCGCGTGCCCTGGACCGTTGGAGCAAGCTGGCCGAGCCCTACCGCAGTGCCGCACGCGAAGCCATCGCCCGCGTTGCGGCAAAGACAGATCTGAGCAATGACGTGCGAGAAGTCGTTTCCCGCGCCCTGTCTGACTGAGATCGCCCCTGAAGCCAAAAAAGGTCTGTATGTCCTCCAAAATTTCCCTGACCCGCTATCTGGTCGAGCAGCAACGCTCAGAAGGCCACATTCCTTCACAGTTGCGGCTGCTGCTTGAAGTGGTCGCACGCGCCTGCAAAGGCATCAGCCAAGCCGTCAACAAGGGTGCGCTAGGCGGTGTGCTGGGCACGGCGCACAGTGAAAACGTGCAGGGCGAGGTGCAAAAAAAGCTGGACATCATCGCCAACGAAGTGCTGATCGAGGCCAACGAATGGGGCGGTCACCTGGCGGCCATGGCGTCTGAAGAAATGGACAGCATCTACGTGGTACCCAACCGCTACCCGCAGGGTGAATACCTGTTGCTGTTTGACCCGCTCGACGGCTCCAGCAACATCGACATCAACGGCGGCATCGGCACCATCTTCAGCGTGCTTAAAAAACCCGAAGGAAGCGCAGAGGTTGAAGAAAAAGACTTTCTACAAGCCGGCAAGCAGCAAGTCGCTGCCGGTTACTGCATTTACGGCCCGCAAACCACACTGGTTCTGACGGTGGGTGACGGCGTGGTTATGTTCACGCTGGACCGCGAGCAGGGCTCGTTCATGCTGATCGAAGAAAACGTGCAGATTCCGCCCGACACGCAGGAGTTCGCCATCAACATGAGCAACATGCGGCACTGGGACGCGCCGGTCAAGCGCTACATCGACGAATGCCTGCAAGGCAAGGAAGGACCGCGCGGCAAAGACTTCAACATGCGCTGGGTCGCAGCCATGGTGGCCGACGTGCACCGCATTCTGTCGCGCGGCGGCGTTTTCATGTACCCCTGGGACCAGCGCGAACCCGGCAAGCCCGGCAAGCTGCGCCTTCTGTATGAGGCCAACCCCATGAGCTGGCTTGTCGAGCAAGCCGGTGGCGCGGCCACCAACACCCGCCAACGCATACTGGACATCGAGCCCGACAAATTGCACGAGCGCGTGAGTGTGGTGCTGGGTTCCAAAAACGAAGTTGAGCGCATCACCCGTTACCACACTGGTCAATAGCATGGATGCAGATGTTCTTATCGTCGGCGGCGGCCCGGTGGGCCTTGGGCTGGCCATTGAGCTGGGTCAGCGTGGTGTGCGCTGCATTTTGTCCGAGCGCTACCTGCAGCCCCAGCCGATACCCAAGGGACAAAATCTGACGCAGCGCACGATGGAGCACTTGCATTTCTGGGGCGCCGAAAAAGAGTTGCGCAGTGCGCGCACGATTCCACCCGAATACGGCATTGGCGGCCTGACCACCTATGGCACGCTGTTAGGAAAGTATTCCTACAACTGGCTGCAACGCGAATTGGTCAAGCCCTATTACTTTTGCGCCAACGAACGCTTGCCTCAGTACGCAACTGAAAACGTACTTCGCCAACGCGTGGCCCAGTTGCCATCGGTCCAGACGCTGTTCGGCTGGGATGCAGAGGCCGTTGAGCAAGACGCTGACGGCGTCACCATCACAGTGTCCGAGCGCAAGGGCCAGCAGCGACGCACGCTCAGGGCCGCATTTGCTGTGGGTTGTGATGGCAGCCGTTCCAAAGTGCGCGAACAAGCTGGCATCACTCAAACTCTGACCGATCACGACCGATGGATGGTTCTGCTGGTTTTTCGCTCGCATGAGTTGCACTCGCTGCTGGAGTGCTACCCCGGCAAATCTTTTTACAATGTACTGCAGCCTGGCTTAGGCGGTTACTGGAAATTTTTCGGGCGTGTTGATCTTGGTAATACTTGGTTTTTTCACGCCCCCGTGCCAGCCGGCACACGCGCAGACAACTTTGATTTCAAGTCTTATTTGCACCAGGCTGTAGGCGCTGAATTTGAAATTCAAATGGAACACATCGGTTTTTGGGATCTGCGTTTTGCAATCGCTGACACTTACCGCGCAGACCGTCTGTTCATTGCCGGCGATGCAGCGCACAGCCACCCGCCTTACGGAGGCTACGGCGTTAATTCCGGTCTGGAAGATGCGCGCAACCTAGGCTGGAAACTCGCGGCTGTTCTTCAAGGCTGGGGGGGCAATACGTTGCTGGACTCTTATGACGCGGAGCGCCGACCTGTCTTTGAATCGACCATGCGCGACTTCATCGCCAAATCGATCGAAACAGACAAAGACTTTCTTGACACCTTCGACCCCGAAATCGACCCCGCCGGCTTTGAAAAGGCCTGGCAAGAACGCTCTCAAGGCGCTATCGGCGAGGTACACGCTTTTGAACCCAACTACGAGGGCTCGCCCGTGGTGGCACAGGTCCAGGCCGGGCAAGGTGCTTGCAGCGCCAATGGTTCACACCGCTTTGAAGCGCGCGCCGGACATCATCTGGCGCCTGCGACGCTGGCTTCAGGCGACAACGTTTTTGAAGTACTGGGCGAGCAGTTCACATTGCTGGCTTTTGATGCCAGCACAGATGATGTGCAGATAGTGGTGAATGCGGCCCGCAGCCAGGGCCTGCCATTGACAGTACGCCAGGAGAGCAAAGGGGCAGAGGCAGACCGCTACCAGGCACGCTGGGTGCTGGTGCGGCCCGATCAATTCATTGCCTGGGTCGGCCATGACAACCGACTCTCTGAGCAAGATGTCCAAGCTGTGCTGGCCATGGCCCGGGGTCAGACTAAGCAGCAGCCTTGACACTGCCGCCGGTGCGCATCACTCCGCTGAAATTTTCTTGGTGCTGATGACGGCACCCCAGCGCGGGTAGTCTTTGGCAACGATGGCCGTCAGATCAGTCGGGCTTGACGCAGAGGCGTCCATGCCGGCCTTGCCCAAAATTTCTTTGACGTCGTTTTGTCGCAGGATGGCCGCGATTTCCGTGTTGAGGCGAGTAACGACATTGGCCGGCGTTTTGCTGGGAACAAAAAAAGCGTACCAAAGGTCCACGTCAATTTTCTTAACGCCCACCTCTTCAAAAGTGGGTACCTCAGGCGCAACCGGGTGCCTTTTGGGGCTGCCCAGAGCCAGCGCGGTGAGCTTGCCGCTTTTCACAAAACCCTGCGCAATGTGCACTGGCAAAAAGCCGACATTGAGCTCGCCAGAGAGCAGGTCTTGTGTGTAGCCTGCCGAGCCGCGGTAAGGCACATGAAGCATGAAGGTATTGGACTCCAGCTTGAACAGCTCCATGGCCATGTGGTGCGGCGTTCCCACGCCGGGGGAACCGAAACTGATGCTGCCCGGCCGCGCTTTGGCCAGCGTGATCAACTCAGACAAAGACTTGATGCCGGTCTTGGGATTGGCCACCAGCATCAAGGAGCCATAGGCGGCCATCGTGACGGATGAAAAATCTTTGACAGGGTCAAAACTCACGTTTTTGTACATCTGCGCGGCCATCAACATGGTGTTGGCACCCATCAAAACCGTATAGCCGTCAGGTGTTGATTTGGCCACGGCATCAGCACCGATGTTGCCGCTGGCGCCGGCCTGGTTTTGCACAACCACTGACTGACCAAGGCGCTCACTCAGTCGCGGCGCAACGACACGGGCAATGGTGTCCATGCCTGTGCCAGGTGTGAATGGCACGATGATTTTGATGGGCTGGCTGGGAAAGCCGCTCTGAGCGAAAGCCCCCAGGCTGAGGGTGCCCATCAGGGCAGCAGCCAGGGCTGCCAAAAGAGAGAACTTTAAATTTTTCATCGATTTGTCTCCTGCTATTTTGAAATTTTAATTCGTACGACTGGCCGGCGGAATTTTGAAAAGCCGCTCGGCATTGTCTTGAAAAAAGGCCTTGCGCACCTGCGGCGCCATGTCGAGGTTTTCAAGCAAAGCGACTTCATGCGGAGCGTATTGGTAGGGGTAGTCCATAGCGTACAAAACGCGGTCCGGTCCCATGAAGTCTTGGGTGAACTTGAGGGCCACACCCCACGCCACGCCGCTGTTGGTGATGTGAAAGTTCTCACGCAAATAGTCACTGGGTTTACGCTGGAGCGGCTGCACACTGGGGTAGCGCTGCGACTTGACAGTGGCTGCGTGCATGTAGTCCAGGCGGTACGCCCAAAACGGCAATGCCTCACCCATATGACCCAAAATCACCTGCAATTTGGGGAAGCGGTCAAATACGCCCGAAGTGATCAAGCGCAGGGCATGCAGACCCGTCTCCACGCCAAACCCGTAAATTGCGCCATCCAGTCCGGCCTCAATGAAGTGCTGGATCATGCTGGCCGGCATGGCGTTGGGATGAAGGTAAATGGGTGCGTCCAGCGCCTCGGCCGCTTCAAAGATGGGCCAGAACTTGGTGTCTGACAAATACTCACCTTGGGTATGCGAGTTGATTACCACCGAGTGCATACCCAACTGATTCACGCCGCGCTGTATTTCTTTAGCAGCCGCTGCAGGGTCCTGGGGGGCCACGGAAATCATGCCAACCAGGCGGTCGGGATGACGGCGCATGGCGGCTGCCAGGATGTCATTGGCCACCGGGGCAAAAGCCACTGCGGTATTTTTGTCCATGATTTGCACGCCCGGCGATGTCAGACCGATGACCTGCATATCGACGCCCGCTTCGTCCATGTGTTGTAGCCGTAACGCGTCGAGATCGGTCAGGCAACGCATGATGTGTTGCGCCCTTTCGCTGGGGCTGCTCATGTAAAAACCCATGAGGTGCTTGAAGCCGACATCGACATCTTCTTTGGCCAGGATGCGCTTGTAAATCTCCAACATCTCTGGAGGTGCAAACGCTTCTTCAGTGGCAATCCGCCGGTAGGGCCTAGCAGGCAAAGGCGGGAGGGTGTTACTCATGATTAATGCCTGCAATTTTTTGAAAGTGCTCAGAACGAGCGCGAGCCTGAATTTTGGCACAGGCCCCGGCATACCGGGCCGGCACTCGGCCAACCAAGCAAATTAGCTCTTGTTTTGAGCGTTTTGAATGGCAGCTTGAGCGCGGTTGGCAGACTGGGCCGCCGACTTGTTTTGCACGACCATGCCCAACAACCGGGCACCGTGCTCAACGGCAATCGAGCCGTAGGAAATATCGCCATTGACGAGCGAGTCTTTGTGGAACTCAACACGCTCAGCGGCATAAATATTACCGTCGACTTTGCCCGCGACCAGCACCCGGTGCGCCGTGATGTCGCCAGTCACCTCGCCGGTAGGGCCAATTGCCACAGAAATCATATTGCCGGGGGCCGTTTCAATGTTGCCCAGCACCTTGCCGTCAATGCGCACACTGTCCAAAAGCACCAGTCGCCCATAGACGGTGGTGGTGCGACCAACCAGGGTGTCGAACTTTTCCTGCGTATCTGCGAAAGTTTTGTTTTTTAATTTTTGAAACATAGCCATCTTTGAAAATATCAAGGCGTCTTAACAGGCAAAACATTCAAAGGGTTGAGCGCCTTGCCCTTGTGAAAGATTTCGTAGTGTAAGTGAGGCCCGGTAGAGCGACCGGTGCTCCCGACCTCGCCCAAGACGGAGGAAGTGCTGACCTGCATATTAGTAACAACACTGCGCTTGTGCAAATGGGCATAGCGTGTGAGAAAGTCTTCTGCATGCCGGATTTCGACGACATTGCCATAGCCTGGATCCCATTCGGAGCGAACAACGACGCCGGGACCTGTGGCCAAAACTTTGGAGCCAATTTCGGCTGCAAAATCAATCCCTTCGTGCATAGCCAAGGCACCGGTGAAAGGGTCATTGCGCACGCCAAAACCGCTGGTAAACCTGTACTCAGTGTTGATAGGCATGGCAATCGGCAAGGCTTGCAACCATTCGAGGTGCGCATTCCACTTCTGGTCGTAGGCAGCCAAAGACTCGCGCACGCTGTGGGCTTGCTGCGCGGCCTGTGCAAATTCTGTTTCCAGAGGTTGGCGAAAAAACCCCGTCTTTAAAATTGACAACAAGGTAGGTGAAACGAAGGGGCCACCTTTGGATTCGTCTTTGATGCTCAGGCTACCTTTGAGTGCAGCGGGGGTTGCCAGCTCCATGAAGCGGTTCTTCATGGTCTCGAGCTTTTTAACATCTTGAACGTTTTGATCGAGCATGCCCTTGAGCTGGTCCAGGCGCTCACGGTAGACCGCCTCCATACGTTTTTGCTCCAGCTCAGTTGTCACCCCACCCAGCTTTCGCGCCAAATCAGGGTTGTACTCCACCGCAATGCGAAGACCCACCCAATTGAGCACAAACCCCAAGAGCAGCAAAGCTGCAGCGAAGCCCAAAGCCGCAAGCAAAATATTGCGCGCCGTGATGGAGATTTTTTTAATCTGGCTGGTGGGGCCAGACAGCCACATTAGTTGCATGAGAATCCTGTCGGAGGGAGGATGATCTTAGGGGTTTAAGCCCAAGGCGTCTACCCCAAATGACCCGCTATCAACCGGCTTAAAGCCATTTGAGTGCCTTCGTTGACATGTCGCGCCATGCCAACAGCACGCCGTTTATCAACCTAAAGTAGCAAAAGAATCTATTGTAATTTGCGCTTTGGGCATGAATCCGTTAATGTTCTGCAAAATCGTTGTGTGGCGTAGCGGCTTAGCCTCAATGTTTGAAAACAAATGACTCTCATTCGATCTATCTTGCTTGCAATGTGTGTCCTGGCCTTACCAGGTTGCATGAGCTATTCATCGAAGGCCGTCGCTGAGCTGGACCACGAAAGTGAAGCGTTCACATCCGCTGAATGCCAGAATTCACGCCAAAACGCCGGCCATCATGACAATTTGAAAAATATCAAATTAGTGGCCGGTTCTTCTCTGATGTTGATTGCTGGTCCGGTCATGGCGATTCCTGTGCTGCTTGCTAACGTTGGCTTGAACACGGCAGACCACTTAAAAGCCAACGAAATCAAATCCAATTGCGGTGGACAAGCCCTGCCCATTGAGAAAGTGACTCAGAGCATCGCCGTAGATACCGGCCTGGGTCTTTTACTCGGCTCAGTGCTCAATGGCGCATCCGTTCCCATCAGCACGACATTGGCCATCAAACCCTGACTCCACCCCACTGAGCCTGCCCTTTCTATGGGCAAAGTAGTCCCAAAGCGCTATCACCGCCCCTTTTGTCCAGGGTCTGGTTTGCGTTCTTAAGCGCGCACAAGCCCTGAAATTCGTTTAAAACAATTAAGCTAACGCTAATTGTTAGTTTTTTGCGTTTTAAACGAACTTAGCCGCATCTTGCAAGCCTAAGACAAGGCCGTCTCCGCGCGGTCTGGCCTGCAGGCCGGCCAACACAGCATGAAATTTTTGCCAACCCGGCCCAGTTTGGGGCTGATAGCCACGCTGATCGTGATCTGCGCTGCCAGCCAGAGCCAGGCAGCCGAAGACTTCGCCGCTTGCCCGCAATTTTTTGCTAAAGCCAGGCCGCCCCTTGTACCCACACAGCCCATGCAGCGGGCGCTTTGCTATGACGCCTTTGCCATCTTGCATTCGGGTGAGAGTAAAACACCGGTGTTTGTGGCGCAACGCCTGAACCGCGCCGCGGTGGCTGATGCGGGTGAGAAAAGAGTAGACAAGTTTTTTGCTGATGCGCGACTGCGATCTGCAGAGCGTGCCAGTCTGGACGACTACAAAGGCAGCGGCTTTGACCGTGGCCACATGGCGCCAGCCGCCGACATGCCGACACCGCGGGCCATGGCCCAAAGCTTTTCTTTGGCCAACATGGTGCCGCAAGCACCCGAGCACAACCGGGGGGTGTGGGCCAAAACAGTGGAGTCTGCAACCCGCAAGTACGCTTCACGCGCATCAGGCCATGTTTACATCATCACCGGCCCCGCTTATTTGCCCAGTATTGCAATGAGTCCGGCCATCGGACCGGGGCAAGTGCGCGTGCCCAAGTACCTTTTTAAACTGGTCTATGACGAAGATAAAAATCAGGCCTGGGCATTCTGGCAAGAAAACGCAAATACAAGCCAGGCCTCTGCGCCGATCAGTTACGGGGAACTGGTCAAAAGAACTGGTATCGATTTTTTGCCGGGTGTCAAAGTTGACAGCCTAATTTCCACTGCCCTGCAACATAGAACGGCTAAGCCTTAGCTGGAGAAACCGCATTAAGTGCATACTCAGACAGGTTCGTCACTGCCGACCATGGCTGAGGCTACTCAAGATCACATACCCGAGCTCTACCCTAAATATAAATCAGCCGCCGCGAGCTCGAGAAGCACCGTCAAACTCAGCATGAGAAAATTCTGTAAGGTTTGAGAATTCAACCATCAAGACAAAGATTGAGCATGAAAAATTTTTATATCGCATTTGCTTTCTACGCAATGGCCAGCCTATCACCTGTTTACGGCGCCACAACTTCAGAAAGTATTGCTTTAGCGAAGGACATCAAAATTGCAGATGTGCATATGCACTTGTCTGGGGAGTCAACCCAGGCTTTGCTTGAAAAGATGAATAGGATTGGAATAGCTTGGGGAGGTGGTGTGGGCGGCATCCGCCCTGATGGACCGGTACGCGTAAAGGCCGCACTCGGGAAGCGTTACATAGCTGCTCTTGGTCAAGCCGAATATCAGGCAGTACTGATGGAAAAGGGTGAGAAGGGCTTGCATGACATCTCTGACCCTCGCTTTGTCAATCTCTTTGAAAGTGCAGAAAACTATTCTCTGAAAAAACTGTGCGAATTTTTGGAGAAATCCATATCAACAACGTAAAAAGTGGAGTCAACTCAGGGTTCCAAATAAACACATCATTTGACACTCCCTCAGTTCAGAAAATGTATGAGTTGGCCAATCGTCACAACGCTTTTGTTCAAATACATTCTGAGGGAACTCAAAACTTTGATGAGATAAAAAAGATCGCTCGTGACTTTCCGAAAGCTACTACGATCTTTTCTCACTGTATTCCTTTGACTAGTCCAAGTGACATCCGACAACTCTTTAAAGACCATTCAAATTTAATCTGTGATCTTTCGGCTGGTGGCCCAGCTCATCGGGCTATGCGAATATTCACCTCATCTGGACCTAGGCTTGCTTGGCTGGAGTTGATTGAAGAGTTCCCTGACAGATTCATGCTGGGAACAGATCCGTGCTGCGGCTTAGCCCCAAAATATGATGAGCTGGTTCTTGAGTTGCGCGTAAGTCTACTTCCCCATCTAAAAGTAGAGACACTCAAAAAGGTTGCATTTCAAAATGCGGTTCAACTCTTTGGTCTAGAGGATTAAGAGGCTATAGGTGCTGCGCTTGTGGCGGTATCGTAGTCACCAAGATCAACGCCAAATGGCTGTAGATGACCTTAATGAAGTCAAAGATATCCGGCAATGGCTTACACAGTTTTTTACTCAAATGAGTGTGTAAGATCACACCACTGACCGGATCGCAAGAACGGTTTTATCAAATAGCCGGTGTAGCTCAGTCGGTAGAGCAGCTCATTCGTAATGAGAAGGTCGGGTGTTCGATTCATCTCTCCGGCACCAACCCTTTCCTAAAATGACCCTGAGCGCGTTCAGTCCAGCTTGATACCGGCCTTGGTGATGATGCCGCCCCATTTGCGCGACTCACTGTCGATGAAAGACTTGAATTGCTCGGGCGAGCCGCCACCCAGAATCAAACCTTGCTTGGCCATGTTCAGCTTGAATGCCGGGTCGGCCATGGCGGCGTTGACGTCGGCGTTAATGCGCTTGATGATGTCTGCGCTGGTACCGGCAGGCGCAAACAAACCATTCCATGCAAGGGCGTCAAATCCCGGGAAGCCGGCCTCTGCCACGGTCGGTAAATCCGGACGCGCTGCCAGTCGCTGCGGACTGGTCACAGTCAGCAACTTGAGTCGCCCGCCTTGCACCAAAGCCAATAAAGCTGGCTCTACGGTCATCAAGGCCTGGGTTTCACCCTGAGCAACCGACAGCGCTGCCGGTGGCGAGCCGTTAAAAGGCACATGCGTGGCCTCAAAGCCGGCGGTGCTTTTGAGTAATTCCATTGACAAATGCGATGAGCTGCCCAAGCCCACAGATGCGTAGCTGACTTTGTTGCCTTGCGACTTGGCCCACGCGACAAACTCGCGAAGGTTGTTGGCCGGGTGATTGGCCGGCACGGCCATCACGTTGGGCTGAGAAGTCGTCAAAATAATCGGCAGCAGGTCTTTGCCCGGGTCATAAGGCATTTTTTTGAACATGAAGGGGCCGAAGGCAATCGGGCCATTGAAGCCGATGCCCAAGGTGTAGCCGTCAGGCGCAGCCTTGGCCACGGCATCCATGCCGATGGTGCCGCCGGCACCCGGCTTATTTTCCACCACCAGGGGTTGACCCCAGCGGGCTTTGAGGGTCTCGCCCATGCTGCGAACAATCACATCCAGCGAGCTGCCGGCCGGCGCCGGCACAAGTACGCGCACCGGCTTGTCAGGCCAGCTTTGGGCGGCCACCGGCAATGCGCCCAGAGCGCTCAGGCTCAGTGCGGCTATCAAGGCCTTGGACATTTGGCGTTTGGATGCATGGAAATTCATAGTGTGTCTCCAGGGTGAAGTCGTGTGGTGCGCGAGCCTAAGTTTCACATCATAGCGATGGCATCAGGGCTGGGCAGGCTGCCCGCTGGCGAAGCCGCGACTCTGCCAAAATCTGTTGCAAAGCAAAGTCCGTTTGCCTGGAGAAATTCAACATGCATCACGTCAGTATCCGCAGTCATATCGTTGAACGAGTGCTGGCCCGGCGCGGTAAGTTCCACTGGTTTGAAACGCTGGACCCCAAGCGAACAGCCTTGCTGGTGATCGATATGCAAAGCACGTTTTGCGAGCCGGGATCGCCAGCCGAGGTACCGGCCTCGCGCAGCATCGTGGCGCCCATCAATGCTTTGACCCAAGGCTTGCGGGCTCTGGGGGTACCGGTGTTCTGGGTGCTGCATGCCAACACGCAACTGGAAGTCACAAGTGACTGGGAGATATTCTTCAACCATGTGGTGGCCGATGAAGTGCGTGCGCGTACGCTGCAAAGCCTGACACCAGGGCGCCAGAGTGTCTGGAATGAACTGCAAACTGCGCCACAAGATGTCACCGTGTTTAAAAACCGCTACAGCGCGCTGATTGCCGGCGCGTCCACGCTCGAGCCCATGCTGCGCAACTTCGGCATCGACACCTTGCTGATCGCCGGCACCAAGACCAACATCTGCTGCGAGTCTACCGCCCGCGACGCCATGATGTTGGACTACAAAGTGGTGATGGTCTCGGACTGCTGCGCCGCGCTGTCAGACGACGAGCATCTGGCCACACTGGAGACCTTCATCCAACAGTTCGGCGATGTGATGACTGGTGGGGAAGTGCTCAAGGCGCTCAAGTCACCTCATCCATCGGCACAATAGCCGCATGAGTGCACCTCAAAATCCTGCCCGCCCCGAGTCCGTGACTCTGCGCCAGTTGCGCGCATTTGTGGCGGTGGCGCAAGAGCAAAGTATCACGCGGGCGGCCGGTCGGATGCACCTGACGGCGTCTGGTTTGTCGATGCTGGTGAGCAGCTTGGAGGCTGAGCTGGCCGTTCGCTTGTTTGAAAGGACTACCCGGCGTGTAGTGCTGACCGAGGAAGGCCAGGCGCTCTTACCCTCGGTTCAAGTGTTATTTAAAGATCTTGATCAGGCCTTTGACGGCCTGCGCCGGCTGTCTGCGCGGCGTCGCGGTCGTTTTGCGGTCGCTACCTCGCCGCTGCTGGCCGCTACGTTACTGCCTCAATTGCTGGCCAGCTTCAGGCTGCGCTTTCCAGACATCGCGGTGGACCTGTTGGACCTGCCGGTTGATGGCATTGCGCAGGCGGTGCGCGAGGGTCGGGCCGATTTTGGGGTTTGCACAGCAGACCAAGAAGTGGCCGGACTGCTGACCACAACGCTCTACCAGGACAGGCTGATGCTGGCCTGCCTGGCCGACCATCCCTTGGCCGGACGCAAAGAAGTGCGCTGGAGCGAGTTGGTCGGCGAACCGCTGGCACTGCTGCGTCCGGGCAGCGGCCTGCGTTCACTGGCAGAGCGCGGCTTTGCTGAAATCGGCGAGCCAGTAGTGCCGGCGTTTGAGGTAGCGCATGTCAGCACGGCGGTCGGGCTGGTCGAAGCCGGTCTGGCCGTGGCCATCTTGCCCTCTTTTGCTTTGTCGCGCACGCGCTCGCCCAGCGTGGTGGCCGTGCCTTTGACAGCCCCGCTGATGCAGCGCGATATCGTGGCGCTGACCAACAGCCAGCGCGAGCTGAGCGGCCCATGCCAAGCGTTTTTAGTGCATTTCAAAACTATGGTCACCGAGATGTCTAGCCAAAGTCAGCGGCCAGTGCCTCGCAAACGCAAAGCACTCTAAGCCGGGGCCAGCAAATCCCAGGTGCTTTTCGTCAGCGACGCTTGCGGGTTCATCCAGTCCATGATCACATCAAAGTGATTTCGCCCCGCTATTTGTGCATACTGCACCGCGCATCCATGCCGGGTGCAAGCCGATGCGTAGTCCAGCGATTGGCGTTTGAATTCATCGGTGTCTTTTTCTGCCGTGGCGATACACAAGCGGACAACGGCTTCAGGCAAGCAACTCTGCGGGCTGAGCGCTGCGGCCTCTGAGCTGTCCAGCGCCAGCCAATCGTTGGGCGTGGTTTGCTGCACAGGCGCCAGGTCATACAGGCCACTGACCAGAACGCCGGCTCGGGCCACATCCGGCGGCACGCCCAAGGCCGCCTGCCAGCCTGGCGCCAGCAGCATGGCCGCCAGATGCGCGCCGGCCGAACTGCCGCCCAATACGATTCGCCGTACATCGATGCCGTGCGCTGGGCCATGCGTGTAAAGCCAGGCCAGGCTGCGGCGGCATTGCGCCACGATGTCACTGAGCCGCGCCGCGGGCGCCAACTGGTAATTGACAGCGGCCACCGCCACACCGTGCGCAGTGAAATTGCGCGCCATGAAAACCGAATCTTGCTTGCCAAGCGCTCGCCAGTAACCACCATGAATGAAGACAAACAAGGGCGCATCAGTACGGCCTGGTACCGGAAATAAATCGAGCAACTCGTCGGCATGCGGCCCGTAGCGCAGATCGCGCTGGTGCGGCAGTTCATACATGGGCTGCGACTGTACGCGGTAGTCTTGCAGTAACGCGTCCAGGTTGTCTACGGTGCTGCGGGGACTGTATTG
>Ga0214921_10003505_pt1 | contig 23897 bp, 42 predicted proteins | sample LL1505_MetaG_FD_177992 | JGI IMG/M metagenome (GOLD analysis project Ga0214921, IMG submission 177992) | Freshwater microbial communities from Lake Lanier, Atlanta, Georgia, United States - LL-1505 | ecosystem: Environmental > Aquatic > Freshwater > Lake | place: USA: Georgia | collected...
GTTATCATCTCTGATTTTTGAGCCTCAATCCAAAATTGATTTGCGTCAGCCATGACTCCCAAAATATCAGAATACAGCTCCTTTGAAAAATCAAAGTTCATTTTCTTATGATACTTAAAGTGACGAAGAGCCTGAAAAACTCTAGAGCTGAGTGACTTATATTTGTAGCTAGATTTTGCATTAAGTACCAGCTCTTTCTTTTCCATTGACTCAAAGAAGCTGGGGTGAATAATAAACTCGCCTCGATAGATCCCAATGGAACAAACTCCAAGATCAAAGGAAGAGAGAAGTTCTTCTGGAGAAGTCTGTCTCTTTACAATACACTGAATTGTCTTTGTCTTCTTTCTTTTTGGAGAAGAAAAGGTAAAGGTATTGGCCCAATCTGAGGTTCTTTGGAGATGAAGGATATCTCCTCCCCCAAATGAAATCTGATCCGAACTATCAATACCGGTCTTCTCCATCTTAGAGAAAAGATGTTGAAGTACCTGATCTGAAGGATTATTGGTCATCCAAAGATCAGCATCACTAAATGGAATTACTGGATTTGCAGATAAAGAGCTTAGCACCACCTCTCTTAGTGGACTTTCTTTTATGGAAGAGATTGCCTCACTAACAGCAAAAGCATTGAGAGCAAACCCACCAGCAATAATAATATCTTCATTTTCTGCTAATAAATTAGGAAGATATGATTTACACAAATCTACTATTAGTTTTGCATCTTTTTTGACAAACATATTTTCTCCGAGGTTGAAAATGAGAAATTTAAGACTTAAAACACTTCTAAAGGCTGCTCAGGCTGCAGAGATTGATACTTGGAAAGCCATTCAAGATGAAGTTATGAACGGCACACTGCCAGCAGAAATATTGTCTCTTGTAAGTGAGGTAAAAGAACTTCAGGCTGACGCAGAGAAACTAAATAGTGGATTAAAAGAAGCAAAATCATTTGCTGAAGGCTTGCCGCCAGAAGATAGGGCAGATCTAAAATCCATTTTAACAGATCCTGAGGTTGCAAGGGTTGCAAAAGAACAGGGTGGTGGAAAAATTACCGCCTCAAGTTTTATTGATGCGATTCTGGTAAAACAAGCCTCAAAATATTTCGGAAGAAAGGATGCTTCTGAAATAATTAGAGAGATTAATATTTATAAAAATTTAAATGGAATAAATATAAAAATTGCATCAATTGGAGAATTAGAAAGATCTCTTCTTGAAAAAGAAGCTGCTTTTAAGCAAATGGTTATGGATGAAAGATTCTTAATGCAAAGCAGTCTTTTAAAGATCTCTCAGAAGTACTCTGGAGAGTTCTTGAAAGAGGGTGCATCAGCATGGGAAAGCGTTAAGAACATTGGAACAAAGGGAGTTGAATCTATTGGAAAAGGCCTTGGTATAGCCGGAAAGGGTGTTGGTGCGGTTGCAAAAGGAACATGGAGTGTAATAAAAACAGTATTTCATTACTTTCCAATAATAGGCGTTGTTTGGGCCGCTTATGATTTCTTTGAATCATCAAAAAACAAAGAAAAAGCTTTTGATGCAGCAAAAAAATTATTTTCAGAATTTGGCAATGAAGATGTTATTTTTGACTCAGAATACATTTCTAAGTTAATATCTAATTTTAAAAATGATGCAGAGAAAATGTTGAAAATAACTCAGCTAAATGAGCTTGCTAAATTTTACACAGAAAACTTCTTAAAGGTAATATACTCTGTTGCTTGGTTTATTTCTGACTTGATTGCCACAATAGGCATTATTGCCGGTATAGTTGGAACGGTTGCAACCGGAGGTGTCTTGGGAGTTATCATAAGTGTTGTTGCTGGATTGGGAACTATTTTAGGAATAGGATCTGCCATAGGAGCGGTATCAACTCATTTTTTTGATGCTGGATTGGGTGAGTATCTTACAAACGCAAAAGAAATATTGGCAACATGCAATCAAAAAATAAGTGAGCTTGGCAAGTCAGGTGCTGGCTCTGCCGCTCCATCTGAGTCACCCTCCACCATTCCAACGGATAAGGAGATGTCAGATGAAGAAGCTATGGCAGCATTTAGAGCACTCAGACTTGTTATCTAATCTCTAGATTATTAGGATATTTTCTCTTCAAGCATAATAAATTCTACCTCTCCCCAAGAGAATGTTCCTCCTGTCATTAGAAACTTTGCCATACCATCAGCAAAATCTACATGAAGCTTTAGATCCAAATCCTTTAAAAGATCTGCTGACTCTTCCATCTTGATTACAAATTCCGCAGGAGTGCAACCAGCTATTGCTGTATAATAAGCAAAATAATCTTCTTTTGTTGCAATTGTAATTTCTCCCTTCTTCTTTTGTGGTCTAGAAAGAATTAGGGCTTTATCTTTTGGAAGCTCATTTTTTTCCTGCCAGCCAAAAAGAATTTGCCGCTCTTTATTTGGAGGAAGTTGATGATAACCAAGAATTTTATCTACCTTATGTGTCTTTAAGATTTTAGGTAATGTTGCCAACTTTTCCTCCAATTTTCTTTAGTGTTGCTGCATTACCGTGAACTTCAAACATTACCGTCTTGTCTGCGGTCTTTTCGTCAACGCGACAGAGGGTACAGTCGTTACAGGTAATGTCCTTCTTTCCCTCTACTCCGTGACGAGCAGGACACATAAAAGCCTTCTCACCGTTAGGCAGTATGAGAGACTTGGGGGTGCCCTTTGGAACGATAAGAGTAGGTGACCAGCCCATTTGACGGGCCTCCATCACCTCGTCAAGATTAGCACAGGAAGCGCGGAAATAGCCCTTTAGCGGTTGGGCTTCTGAAGCACGCCAATGATGAGTATAACCTATATTAATAAGGCCCTCATTCTTCACTAGTTTGCACTCCTCTAGAGTCTCCTTAACATCGCCCACAATGTCGCCAGCAATTCTGTGCCGAACAATTCTAACATTATGGAGCCGCTCACTAAGAGCGGTGGTGATGGGCTTAATTTTGATTGTGCCGTTCTTGATCTTACTAGAGAGAACATTTAGGTAGAACAGGCCCCAAGCGTAACAGCCACCCTCTTTAAGAGAGCAGGAGTCTGGACAGCTTTCCTTTGTAGAATAGGATGCAACAACCTTTCCGGTCTTTTTGTCGTCAGAAGCGGAAATCCAATGAACTTTTCTCATTTTCTACCACGGAAAATACCGTAGGGGCATATGCCCCTACGGCGAATTTATTTATCAGCTATTTGGAAGATAACGATTGAGGAATGTCTGAAGAGCACGAGCCTCTCGAACAGTCATCTTGATAACAGATTCGGAGCGAGAATCTGGAACGGTGATGGTGAGTCGATTAGAGAGCTTCTTCTTTCCTACTGTATCACGAGAAAGTCGAACTTTGAATCCTGAAAAATTACGAGAAACAACTTCTTCACGCTCAGCAAGAGTTGGAACCTTGCGCTTTGCCTCTGTCACCTGTGTAGTATTTGAATCCATTTTTACCTCCTAGAAAAGTTTCTTAACTCGAACATAAGACTTACCATCTTTCTTCATCTTGTCTAACAGATCAGTTAGACTTGGGCCTGACTCTACAACTTCAGTCTGCTCTACTGATGTCTCTGATGTTGTCTGTGACTCTACTGCGGTGTTATTCTCTGCTTTCTTTGACTTTGCCATGATAAACTCCTTATTTGAGATCAATTATTTTCAGTTAGTGTTTTTGGGTTGCCAATCCAGCCATGACCTTGGCCAATCTTAAATACCCGTTTAGAGGTATCCTTTTGTCCTCCCAAAAAATGCTCCGCTATTCTAGCTTGAATTTCCTCAATGGATATATTATGCATCCTTGCCATTCTTTCCATAGAAGAAAATAAAATCTCTTCGGCAATCATAAGGCCTTCTTCTGGAGAGATTTTCTTCTCATTTAGAACGGTAAAAATCTGTTTGATAATTTCATCCATTCTGTCTGGATTAGGCATTTCCTAGCCAGCCACGCTCCGAGTCAGAAAGGAAGGCGATATTATTAAGATGACAGATATCATTCCCGGAACGAGAGCGATATGAGATTGTCATGTTCTTTTGAGAAACACCGGTTACTAGTGCGCGAATTTTTCCGTCTGAAGTCTGTACCAGAATTGCATCACCAATCTGAAAATCTGAAATGTGAAAGCAAGCAAATTCATCAAAGCCTGGCATAAAAAAGCTATTTGTATTTTCCATTTTTCCCTACTAAAAATCGTGAAAGTTAAAATTTAACAGTTAAACAAAAGTCAAGTCTATTACACGTTTTCTCCGGGGTTAGAGTTATTTTTGAATTGCCGGAACCCAAAAGGTTGTTCTTCCATCTTTTGTCTCCAGCCTTTCAACTTTGTTTCCTTGTGGGTCCGCCGCATTACCGTAGACCAAAAATCGAGATTTGAAGGTTCCTACGTTGCCGTACACATCGCGGTACGTCTTGATTGTCGAGCCTCCAGAATTATACGATGCCGATAACACTTTGTCTATAGAATCTTGCAGGGCGATGATTTCTTTTTCAGAAAGGGAACTGCAAGTTCTAGTCGGGGAGATTCCAGCAAGGTAAAGAGCTTCGGCCTTAACGTAATTTCCAACGCCAGAAATCATCTTCTGATTCATTACAAACTCTGGAAGAGTTTTATTCTTTTGTCTTTTTACAATCTTAAAAAACTCTTCTCTTGTTGGTGGAGCAGATAACATATCTGGTCCTAGTGATTTTAGCTTTTTGTCAAGATCGTCTTTAGAAAATGAAAAATGAAGAGTTCCAAAATTTCTAATATCTGTAAAATAGATAGAAGATTCATCTGTAAATGAAAATTTTACTCTAGCATGTTCTTCAACTTCTCTGCTCCAAGAGCCAGTCATTCCAAGGGTATTCCAGATTGAATATTCTGAATTATTCAAAAAGTTAATCCAAATAAATTTACCTTTACAGGTAACGGATGAAATCTTGTTTTCTGTCAACAAGAAGTTTTTTAATCCACTTGGAGGGCTATGGGTCAAATATCTTCCAGATAAGATCTCTATATTTGAGATTGTCTTTCCGGAAATAATATTATTTAATTGAACAGAAATTCTTTTAACTTCTGGTCCTTCTGGCATTCTATCCTCTAAAGCTTTCTGGGCAATTTGGGTGATATTGCAAACACTCAACTATTTTCCATCTTATTTCTCTAATATTAATTTTTTGATTTAATGAAAAATAATTATAGGTTAATTTTTGAATTGACTTATCAAGTCTTTTCTCTGAAATCATTCTTCCAAATGACTTAGAGAAAAAGTCCTTATTGGAACAAAATGCTGCATCCCACAGAACAATGCCTGTCACATAGTCTATCTTAAAAGCAATAGATACCGGAGAGGAACCGGACCTATAGTGAAAATAATAAGCTTTACTTAGCACGATAACCTCTTCGGTAATTATACAATAATTAAGATTACTTTATCAAAAATTTATTTTGAAAGATGATCGCCTATTCTATTATACAAATCTTCAAGCTGCTCTTCAGTAAGATCTTCTATTAGGGAATCAAAAACTTCATCTACTTGAATATCTGTTTCGGAAAATCCATCTTCAAAATCTTCCTCATCATAAGAATCTCCATAACCAAATGATTCATCTTCCTCTGAGAAGAAATCATCATCGTCATCATACTCTGACATACTTTAGCTCCTTTAGTTTAAAATCTCTATGTAGTAGATTTTACTAGCCTAAAGTAATTTAGTAGGGCAAGATCCTTCTTTTTTGCCTCAACCATAACGTCAATGTCCATTCCATAAGTTTTAATTTCTTTTTTAATGAAATCAGAATGAGCCTGAGGTTTGATTTTAGGATCTCCCATTTCTTCAGAAAGAGACTCAGAATAGTGAATAATTGGCCTAATCCCCTTTGGCCAAGTGGAAGCTGCCAAATTCATAGCCTCTTCTTGTGTTAGTCCACCGTCGCAAAAAAGGTGATGATGCTGATCGTGAACAATCGGAATTCCGGTATGAGGTGTTAGCTCTTCTACCAGCTCTTTTGTAGAATAAAGAGAAGGTTTATCATCATTCTCTACGGTCAACCTGCTCTTTACGGATTCTGGAAGTCTGGCAAAATTCTTAATAAATCTAGAGATTGCAAGTTCTTTTTCGCCATAAGCTCCACCAAGATGGATATTGATTTTTGATTCATGAGTTCTTGGTAAGCCAATAAGATCAAAAACCTCTCCGTGAATTCTAAGATCTGTTAGAGTATTTTTAACTACAGATTCAGAGTCAGAACAAAGCTTATTAAATGGACCTGGATGAGAGGTAATTCTCATTCCGTGACTTTTGGCAAATTCTCCAGCTTTACTTAGGGCAAATTTAATTTCTACAAAATCTTTAAGGGAAGAAATTTCATACTCAGAAGCCCAAGGAAAAAGATTGGAGGATAGGCGAAAGAAATAAATTCCATTCTCCAAATTTGTTTGCAAAATTGGAAGCAAGTCTCTACAGTTTTGAAGAGCGAGTTCTGAAGCGTAATCTACTCCTTTTTGATCAAAAGTTCTTCTGATCATTGTTCTATTTGTAGTTGGAGATGACTTTCCCATTTTTTCTTCTAGGAAAGCCGAAATGCAAGCGTAGCCGTAGCGAACCATGTTTCCCTCGCCCCCATAAGCTAATCACGGTGGGGCGAACCGTCTATCCTTTTTTAGAACCTACGAATTTTTTTTATCATAATTGGAAGTTGAATTGAAAGAAGACCATCCATTTTTAGGAGATAAAAACCACAGAAATAAAGTAATTTCTTTGGTTAAATATTTTGTAAATTTAAAACTAAAATTGAAAATTAATCAAGTTTTAGTTGGTCATCTTTTTTTTGGACAAAGAGCATTTGGAATTTCCGGAAGAGACATTGGGATGGTCTATGATTCCAAAATGAAATATTATCCAGAAGATCAAGAGCTAAGTTTTCAGCCTGGACCAATACTCTTAGTTGATGAGACAGGATCTTCTTTTGACATTGGAATTGCCGATATCTCAAGAGATGACGTTGGACTTTATTTTGAGAATATTTTAATTAATATTAAAATTCCAAAAAAAGAAATTTTTGATTTTAATTGCTTTTATGAGGATGTTTATTTTTTAGAAATTTACTCTATAAATAATTATGGAGTCCTGAAGGAATTAGGACTCCATAAAATGGAAGAAATAAAATTTCTTGCTTCTAATTTTATTTTTAAAATAATTTTATTTAATCTAGAAAAGTTTTCCACTTTTACCGGAATAACCTGATAGACCAAACATCTCTCTTGTCTCGCTCTTTAGCGGCTTTGGTCTCCAGTTCTCCCAGGCTTTTAAGTATTCTTCTGGAATCTGAGATACATCCTCTACCACTCTACATCCACTATATTTCTCATCTATAAATTTTTCATACCATCTTCCGGAGAAGATAAAATATTGATCTTTTATTTCAATTTCTTTTTTTTTCTTTTTTGTAAAAAATCCCATAAAAACCTCACATTTCATCCTCAGCTTTTAAAATTATTTTTTCGGAAAAGCTGATTACCTTAATTATACCGGAAGAATCTTTTATTCCAATCAAATTTGTTACACCAGAATCATCTATCCATTCCACAGTATAAAAGTCTCCAGCATAATATATAAGATCTCCTGTCTTTATTTTTAAATTCATTTATAGCCCTGCTATTACTTTAAAATATAATAGAGGTGACTGATGGAGAAATTTAAAAAAATTATAAAATACTTAAATGTTGTTTTAATTTTTTTTATTTTAATTATTTTTAATAAAGAATTACTCTTACCAAAAGATGGCCCAATTAGTCTTTCTCAGGAAATAATAAGTTCTGCAGAAAAAAGGACTCTTTTGATAGAATGGGGATCTGCAAGCTGGAGCGGAGTTATTTTAGAATCAAGTCTTAACAGGATTAAAATCTTAACCATCATTCACGAAGATGCTATGAAAAAAATAAAAAGCTCAGACAATCAGGATTTACTGGTATCCACTGGGTTTGGAAAAAATTATAAAGGAAAAATAAAAAAATGGGATAGCTGCAATGAAATTTCTATTGTTGAAATAGATTCAACAGAAAAAGCTCCCTTTTTATCTAAGCTAGATCTTGAAACTGGAAATGGACACATATCACAAGATCTTTTTTCTTTTGGACATCCACTAGGACTAAATATTCACTACAGTGAAGGATATCTTAGTTCGGTTGGAAATAAAATTAAACCATGCGGAATGATTACAAATGGATTTTCTGGAGGAACAGTCCCAGGTCAAACTGGATCTGGAGTTTGGAACAATGAGGGTAAATTATCCGGACTGATTGTTGCAACATCTGCTTTTCCAGTAAAGACCTTAAATAAAGATGGAGAGCAAATTGGACAATCAATTATTCCAATAACATTTTTAGGAAGATTTGTTCCGTCTTCTGAAATAAAAAAGTTTTTAAAATAATTAACCTCTAGAAGAAATTTCCATGCTAATTGCAGTTGATAATCTGATCGACTCCCCTGCGGTAAATCCAAAGCACATAATTTGATAGTTTGATAATTTAGAGATATAGTAAAGCTCTCCCAAGATTAACTCTTTTAAAAAATCAGGATTTAAAAGAGTTAATTGTAAAATAATTTTTACTGTTTTTGGTGGAGGTCGCTTCATTTTAATGGCTTTGAATTTAAATCATAAAGATAGACTACAACTATCATTTTTAAATTTTGAGCAAACTGAAGAATATATTCTATATCTTCTGACTCAAATCCTTTAATTACCCTGCTCTCTTCTGATAAATTTAGGTTTGTAAATATTTCAAGAACAGCATCGCATTGTTTTGTTGGACTATAGGTCCTATGATCTATTACTCTTTTTATCATCTATCTCACTCTTTATTAAAAATAAAGAAAAAATAGTAACTATTGTTGTAAAAATAAACCAAGCTGTCCAAAATCTTTCTCTGTCAAGAATAATCCAAAAAATAAAGTTAAAAATTAAATTAATTGTTTTAAAAACAATATCATCAAAGCTCATGCACCGCCTTGAAATAAAAATTCAAGTTTTTCTTTTGGAACAATAAGCTCAATTCTTTCAACTCCATTCCATTCCGTGGGAAGTATTTTGCAAACACTTCCTGTAACCTCAAGAACTTCTACTAGAATCCAATAATCTTTCTTAAGAAAATATCTAGCCTTCATTTTTATCTCCAATGGTTTGTGTTTGAGTTACTGCAAAAAATCCAGATTCAACTAAAGCTTGACCTAACTTCTTCAGCCCCTCTGCTTTTAGCCTATCAATCTCTTCTAGGTATTGAGAAAGCCCCATCCCAAGAATGGCTTCTGCTTCAGATTCCATTATTCCAAAAATAGAATTTGAGGTTTTAAACTTTATGAAGATTCCATTATTAAATCTTTTCTTAATTTCAAATTTTGATCCTGCAGGAAATCTAGGATTTTTTCTATCTGTTGGAATAAGATATCCTCGGGAACCAAGAGGAAGTATCGAACAGTTGGTGAGTATTTTATTCATGACGTTGTCCTAAAAAATGGTACCACAAAAATAAAAACCACCAAGAGGTTTATTTCTTGGTGGTTAAAACTCAGGATTAAACTGGTTTTATGGAGGGACAGGTCAGATTCGAACTGACGGTAGGTTATTAGACTACGAAAGTTTTCTAGACTTTTCTCATAAACCACTCGAGCACTATCCCATTATTTTATAAAATTCACTCTCCACTATCTACAACGCCTACGCTATCTGAGCTATCGGTCTTGCCCGATGTACAAGCTACTAAGCTGGCTACTGCTGCAGCAAGAACCATTACTACTACTTTTTTCATTTTGTCTCCTCGTTATCTCTCAGTCTATTTCTTAAAATTTTAAATTTATGTCTATTTATCAAGTTCCACATCTTTGGCCAATTAATCTCAAATAGGTAATGGGCTATGTGCCCGATGATATTTGAAACAACCGTTATTCCTAATACTACCGTGATGGAGTGATAAAATATATAATTTATCAGTATTGATAGTGGTATTGAGAAAAATATTCTCCATACCAAAGTTTTCCAAAATATTTCTATTTCTAAAGATCTTTTCATCCTTATAAAAGATAAAATATTAGTCGGTGTCGTCCGACTTACGCTGACATTTTATTTCTTCAGTGAAATTATTTATTAGTGAGCTGATGTGGTTGTGGTAGTCTGCTGAACTACACCAGTTGTTGCACTAGAGGTTGTTGCAGCTGACTCACTAGATGCTGGCTGAGCACACTGATCAACACCATCATCTGTCGTATCTACACAAGTTGCACTACCCTCTGTAGTGGTTGTGGTTGTAGTTGGAGCAACCTCAGTTGCAGCTGGGGTTGTTGTCTCAGTTGCAGCTGGGGTAGCGGCAGTTTCGGTTGAAGAGCAAGCAACAAGTGCTGCAAAAATTACGCTTAACATTTTTACTCCTAATTTACTATTTGCTATTAAATGCTGCAACGATTGATTTCGTTGGGCAGCAAAATTTTACCAATCCAGCATAAATCGATCTAATTAAAGTTAAATTTTATCTAAACCTGGACTATTAAAGACCACTGTTCTCCATCCTTCGTAATTTAATGGAATTAATTTTCTTACAGACTGAGAATCTTCTACTCCCTGGACCCATACCTCCAGAACTTGACCACCATCATCGGTTGATATCTTTGGAATAAAGTCTCTATCTCCATATTCTCCCAAGATTAATTTTATTATTTCTTCTCCAGATGCTTTTTTCACACCGTATAAACCTTTGTTTTGTGAGCAATTATCTTTTCACCTGATTCTAATTTTACTCTTGAGAGTTCAGATTCATATGGCTTTTTTATAATAATCCATGGGGTATCTGTTTTTGAATCATAAAAAACTTCAATTAACTTTCCTTTTATATTTTGACCAAAAGAATCTTTTATAGATATCTCTATTAGATCAGCTTCGGACAAGGCTGCTGAAAGTTTTTGAATAAAAAACTCTGACTTTGTATTATTTATTTTTTCTAACTTCATGTTAGTCAATAAAAATATGAGTAGAAAAACAATATGCTAATAATATTTTTTTAAATGGAGGTCAATATGTCAGAGCAAGTAAAGATAAAGATTCCTTTTGGTAAAGTTGCTGCATTTGCAGCAAGCTTAGTAGTAAAGGCTCGCGGAGGATTTACAAAAGACGAGGGAAATCAGATTCTGGCTGAGTTCATGGAACTACTAGCCGATGTTCTTGCCGAAAATGCAAGTACAGTTGCTGGAAAAAAGTAATTTTTTAAAAGAAATAAAATTGGAGGGTTGCTACCCTCCTTTTTTATTAGCTTAATCTTTGAATTTCTCTTAAAATGTACCAGAGAGCCTTCTGCAAATCTTCTAATTCGGTACCCTTGTCTTTTAGTCCTGCTCTTGCAATATATTTTATTGCATTGCCTCTGCTAAAGTTTAAATTCCAATCTTCAATGGCGTCAATAACTTCGATTTTTCCTGAGTTATAATGAGCAGGATGATCTACCTTAGCTGACTCCTTGCTACTTTTTTGCACTACCTTTTTTTGTGAGCTATCATCTTCAAAAATATCATCTGAAGCCATTTTGCACCTCTAGATTGATATTACCATCAGGAAAGAAGCTCATTATATAAATATTAATTTATTGATTCTTTCATTATTTTAAATGCTTCTGATGGGGTGGATGGGGGAGGATCTTCTTTTGATAGGGCATTTAATATTGGCTTTACATCCTCTGGAGTAAGTTCTTTTATTCTTGTTCCTGTCAAGTGAACTATATATTTTTGAATCATTTCTTTATCAGGATATTTCATTACAGAGTTTGGTGATATTGTATCCTGCTCAATATCTATATGAGTTGGATCATCTGGAAGCAGTATTCCTCTTGCGGCAAGAAGACTTCCTATTCTATCTATAATTATTCCTTTTTTATTTTCAGGCTGATCAACTCCCGTCCAGCCAGAAATTTCTTTTGCAAAAAGATCGGAAGATAAATTTCCAGATTCATCTTTTATACTTGATATAAACTGCCTGAGATTTTTTCTTCCAAAATTAAAAGAAAGTCTGTTAGAGAATCATACATAGCTCTTGTTATTGGTGTATCATTATTTACTCCAACCTCATCAATTGTATGTCTTATAATATCATCAACCTTTATTCTATTTGCATCCTCTTCGTCTATTCCTTTTTTCCATTTAATTTTTCTTCCATTTTTAAGAGCAATTACGCCTGAGCTAAGCTCCTCTGGAGTTAGCTTATGGCCATATCCTATTGTCCATCCAGCACTTGTCTTGCCCATATCTCTTGGCCATCTTAAGGACTTATCATCATTATATACATTTTTTTTGTAGCCTTCGTCTGTCTTTAGGCTGCTTATTGCAATATCAGACATATCCATTCCACCAACTGTCCCAACTTCATCTACGAAATATTCTTTGCCTATTCGTCTTGCAAATTTTGCCATTATTTCTTTTAAATCTGGATACGCAACCTGTGCTCTTTCGGTATGTGGAAATAATTCTGTTTGCTTTAGTTGCAGGCCAGATTCTGAAAATATAAGATTTGAATTATATTCTTTTAAAAATTCAAAAATTATATCTTTTTTATCTTCGACTTGTATATCCGGATATATCTCATTTATTATAGTATCTGTTTGAGTTCCAATTGGAAATTCTTTTTTTAACTTTATTAAGTTTGGTGATTCTTCAAGAGAAAAATCAGCAATTTTATCTTGAAGAATTTCTTTTCCGCCAAGATTATATGCTATCCCGCCTATGAGACTAAGACCAAGGAAGGCTCCAAGAAGTATTGACTTTATGCTTCTCTTTATAGCCGCAGCTTCTTTTCTTAAGCCAAATCCTTGTAGTGCAGCTTTTACTGCCTTTAGCTTTGAAAGTTTTTTCTTTAGTACTTTGCTTCTTTCTCCATAATCAAGATTCTTTCTAAAGAACTGAGGAACATCACCTTGTCCACCGCGAGGAAAAACATGATTATCATCCGAAGAATTTTGATGCTTAAAATATTCTATTTTTTTTAGTCTTTCTTTAGCTCGAACCATAGAGTTATAAGTTCCCATGTTTCTTCCTTTCTCAGAATAAACACGAAACTTTTTAGGACCAATTTGCTTGATATAAGATTCTTTGATAAACATGCCCTAAATTAAAAAAATAATAGAAAAGGCGGGAAGTTTCCCTCCCGCCCTCTATTTGCTAACTAGTAGCGATACCGATAATTTTCCTGATATGAGCCAGGATTCATATAACGATCAATGAACTGATGCAAGCCTATCTTTGCCGCAGCTGGAGCAACAAAGACTAAATCCTCTCTCTTCAGGTAAGGAATCATAGCCCTTAGCACATCATAATCCTCACAGGAGGTGAACTTTGCCATAGTGGTCTGACAATAGGCAATATTTTCATTCCAAATAGAAACAGCTGGACTATCCTTATTTCTTTCGATGTTTTGCCTTGCGTCGTCAATCTTGTTCGTCAGAACCCTAATTAGAGCAGAACGATTCTTGTTGTGACCACCAGATATGAGATCATTAATAATGGCTTCTGGAAGAAACCGGCACTTTGCCGCAGCATGAATGATTTCACTCTTTACATCGGTATAGCCTCGACCACGCTCCACTTTTGACCAAAGAAAGGAATAAAAGGCCGGATCAGAAGAAACCTCCATTCCGTTTCCCTTCCAAAGTCGGAAGAGGGAATCATCCTTAGAAAGACTTGCTTCAAGAATTTTATCTGTCCAATTAATTGACTTATCTGAAAAGGCTCTTGCTATTGCAACTCTGAAAGACTGAATAGCCATAGAATTGCTATCCTCTGGAAGAGAGTCCCAAACAGTATCGACAATCTTTTTAATTGCCTCCCTGTTTTGATCGCCAAGTCCATTACGATAGCCGCTATTATAGCTTGTATAGTTATACAACTCTAGCAGTCTCGTTAAGACAGTAACCTTATCAGGTGACTGATTCCAAAACCAAGGAAAAAGCTCTGGGCACAAAATCCTCTTAAAAGAGGAGGTTTCCTCAGATCGATAATATCGAGAAGTAAAAACTGAATCTGAGGCGGAAGAAAAGAATACCGCCATAAGGGTTTCTTGAGAGGGAACCCAATCAGTCTCAAAGGAAATATTTTTCATAAGAGACTGCAATTCATCTGACATAGCATGATTGAGAGAAATCATGATGATTGACTCCTAATGTTAATATTCAATCTTTTCCTTAACCCAATTTCCATTGTAATCAACATACCAAATCTTCTTGATTCCAGCCCGCTTGATATGCTGCATACAGAAATTGCATGGCTTAGAAACAGCAAAAGAACCGTCCTTCTTAAAGCGAGCAACCCAAAGAACATCCTTCTCTGTAGCCTTCGCCTTATCAATAGCCATCATTTCAGCGTGACAACAGTAGGCTGGACGACCCTTATCACGAAATTGACGTTTATATTTTGGAGAGCACTTCTCTCCATTAACACCAAAAATTACAGACTTACCACGATGAATCCAAGCTGCAAGATGGTAGTCACCACCATTAGACAGCGCGGCAGCGCGGATTAACTCCTAGAGACACCCTGGGCATAAACCCTCCATAGATTAGTTGAGCACCATGCTCTCCTATAATGTACGCACCGCACGGTGGAAGTCAATTGCCTAAGAAAACTTTTTTATATTGAAGAGAAACCAGTCCGCTACATCGGGATATTTAACACTAATCTGCTCCACAAAAGAGAAGATATCATCTATAGACTGATATTTGCCACTAGAGTCGAGATAATATCCCGGAGGTTTTAAATCAGACATTACCTCAAATACACAAATTCCATTATCATAAAGCAAATATTTAGAACTAAAAAAAATAAAAAGTTTTTCTTGCAAACCTAAATTTAAACATTCAACTAAACTATATGGAGAAAACTCTCTCGGCTCAATCATTAGTCGGCTCGACCCTTATGATTAGAATTCGTTGGAGTCTCTCCCTTCTTCTTAAAACGAATACCCTCAGTCGAGGAAAGGTGTCCTCCGATCTGGCACGACTTACCTTTATTTTGTCCGGAGTTATTGCGCCAAGACTTTAAATAAGCAGATCGAGACTTATCATCTTCAAAGGCCAAAATCTGAACCCCGCCCTGCTTTCCTTCTCCCATACAAACTCCAAGATAAGGAACGGCAGTTTCAGTACCCAGCTCTTCTACGCAATCTGGACATTCCGTAATCTTTCCGCCTACCCTCTGCTTGTGGTAAGTGTGGGGATTAAACTCGTCACCACAATGAATACAGACCTTGACCATGCTACCTCCTATTGGGATGCCCCATAATTTAATCGCGGAGGGAGGAAGGTCAAGTGAGCAGAAAAAATTTTAAACTTTTTTTCCCTCTGGTGCTCGGACGGCATCAATCAACCAGGAAGAGGATTGAGTTTTGCCGCCGCCAATATTCCAAAGCATTTCGATACCAAGCTCTTTGCAAACTTCACCCTCTGGAGTATTGCCGGCTTTTCTATCTCCACCGTTAGCAAAATAATCTGGCTTAATACGACGGAGAGCCTCGCAAACTGTTCCATCGGAGTCGTCAACAGGAACTACCTCAACTACGCCTCTAATGGCAGAAAGAATTTCGGCTCTTTCATTCCAATCCATAAATTTATAGCCTTTTTTGCGAAGAAGCCAATCATCTGAATTAAGAATAACTACAACATCACCATAAGTTGCAGCATCGAGAATCATAGCTACATGGCCGCTATGCAGGCAGTCCATGCCCCCAGAGATCGCAACAATTTTCCTTTTATTTTCAATCATTTTTTACTCCACTAAATTTATCTGAAATCATCTTACAAATTTTTAATAAATACTCTTCTGAATATTTGTTTTTTAAAAAATTAATATCTTTGTGAACCCATTGAACATTCTCTGGAATATAACCAACTTTGCTGTCAATCCTATCCAGTGAAGCGGTCTGCTCTTCTCTGGAAAGATTTGGTGATAAATTTATTTTAATGCCAGATAATTTGCACTCTCTATTTTGTTTAATAAATAAATCCCAAATATACTCAATGGTAATATTAAAATCCAAACTTCTTGCTTTTGCTCCTCGCTTTATATTTGAAAAATAATCACCAGAAATCTCTCCAAAACCAGTCCAATGAGCATTTCTGATCGCAATAGGTCTAATGCAACCGCAGCTCTTAGTATCTCCGCTAGTTAAATATCCTCCGGGTTTCTCTACCTCAGCGCCACAAGAGCAGCGACACCTGTAAATTACTTTATAATCCCTGCTTCTTTTTTCTGTTCTCTCCAATACTTCTAGTTCGCCAAATTTTTTTCCAACTAAATTTTTACCTCTACAACCGCAAGATACCCCACCAATACTTTTAGTTCTTATTCTATTTGAAGGATAATCTCTTATTACACCACAATCACAACGAGCAGTCCAAAGCTTATATGCTCCATCTTTTTTACCGCTATCACCAAGGATAGTTAGCATTCCAATCTTTTCGCCAACAATAAAAGCTTGCTTTGACTTACTCATATTAGTTCCGGCTATTATTTGCAATTGCATGGCACAATTTTATAAAATATTCCTGAGAAAAATCACCCTTCATTATATTTACATCCTTATGAACCCATTGTATGTTTTCAATATAATATCCTTTTGAGCTATCAATTCTGTCCAAGGAGGCCGTTCCCACCTCATGCCTTCTTCCTTTTGACAAAATTAAAAACTGCCCTGATAGAGCACATTTTTTATTCTGTTTTAAAAATAAACTCCAAAGATCTTCTATTGAGACTAAAAAATCAAAGCCTCTACTTGCTGCACCATCAGAAATAGATCTGTAGAAATCACCAGATATCTCTCCATAACCATTCCAGCGCAACTCTTTATCTGCTTTAATCTTACAAAAACTGCATCGCGCAATAGTTGTTTTTGATTTCAAAATACCAGAGTCAACAATACGTTCTTCACCGCAATCACAAATACAGCGCCAATAGGTTTTGCCCTTAATTTTATCCCTGTAAGAGAGTTCAATTACAGTAAGAAAATCAAATTTTTCCCCGGATAGATCTATAATCTTCATATTATTATCCTGTTGGAAGTATTATCTATTAACTTAGATTATTAATATAGTGGATTTTATATATATACCGATTTTTTTATAAAAAGCTAAAGCAAAAAAATATTTTTTCTATTATTTTCTTGCGGATAATGTAAATAGTTTCATGGAGAATTTTATGTTTAGTAAAAAAATTAGTTCCAGATATAATCTTTTAGTCAAACTGGCAGGAATTTTAGCCCCACTTGGAGAGCTTGCACATTTGTCAGGATTTGCAGATGAGGCTGCAAAACTATCTGGACTTGGTAGAGCAAAAATGTTGGGAGAGGGAGTTGAGGTTGGAACTTCTATGCTTGGCAGATCTGATGATTTAATATCTTTGATTAAAAAAGATCCTACTGAATTTGCAAAAACATTTGAGGCACTAAATCCTAGTCAAAAAATGGCACTTAGAGAGGTGTGGAGTAAAATTCCATCTGCGACAAAAGAAGGAAAAACAATTGAGGAATTTGCAGTTTCTGCCGCCAAAACTTCAGAAAAATTAAAAAGCAATGCTCTTTCAATTGAAAAATTTGTTAAATCTAAACCATCAGAATTTCTTGAAAGATATGCTAAAGAGCCTGAGTTTAAAAAAGCAATTGATAGAATATGGAAATCTCACCCTGAAGGCTCTAAGTTGGGTGCGGTAGAAGATTTTGCTAAAGCTGAATTATCAAAAGGTACTGCCGCAATTCCAGAAGCTGCCGAAGGGGCCGCAAGAGCCGTACCAGACGCTACAGAGGTAGCAGGAAAAGTAACTCCAGAGGCTGCATCAGAAGCTGCAAAAGTAGTTCCAGAGGGTGCAGAAGTAGCAGGAAAAGTACCCTATTACTTTGTAACAGAAGGTGATGATTTAGCTACTGCTATAGGCAGATTTAAAGAAAATAGATCGATAAGAGTTACAAGCAAAGAGGCCTCTCATCTTAGAGAGCTGATGAAGAAAAATCCAAAAGAGTTTGTTGAGGAGATTGAAAAGCTAAAGAAGGCTGGAGAGTTTAAATTTGGAAAGCCATTATATGATTCGCCGGAGGTTGGTGCAATCTTGATGGAAGCGGACGATATTATTAAGCTAGAGGCAGGTGGAGCTAAGGCAATTAGCAGCAGAGTAACAGAGACCGTAATAAAAGAGACTGATGATGCCACTGCTATTGCAAAAAAGCTTGAAGTTAAAACTGTTGCAGCAACACCAGAAGAAGTAGCCCACATAGCGGAGGTGGCCAAAACTTCTGATGGAGCAGCAGATCTTTTGAGGCTTGAAAACGAGGAGACTATGAGAAGAGCTCTTGCTACAGACAATCTTGCTCCAATTGCTGATGATATGGCAGATGCAATTACAAGAGATCCTGAAGCTGTAGCCACCGCCCTAAGAGAAGCTGCCGAAACTTCAACTCCAGCCGCCAAAGGAGTAAACTTAAGAAGAGCTGCAAAAATAGCAGGAGCAATAGCACTTGGTCTTGGAGGTATAGCTCTCATTAATTATCTTTGGGGTGGAGATGATGAGGCAAAGGAAGAAGCAAAGGCAGAAATAGAAAGCTCTGGCGGCGGTAGTGGTGGAGAAGGCTCTCCTGAAGCTGGAAGATTAGATTTCGAAGGTGCCTCCAAGATTATGATGGACAAGGGATACCTTGGTTCAACTCAGAACGATTGGACTCCAGAGTTTGGTGCTGCCTTTAGAGAATTTATTGATGCAGGAACTGCCAACAATAGCGCCGTGACTCCAACTAATTTAGTTGGTGGTCAGAAGTGGGCCGATGTAGCTCCGGGATTAGGATTCTCTCCAGATCAAGGTGGTGCCCTAAGCGCAATTGTGGCCATTGGAAAGTCAGCACCTTCAAAGAGAGGCGGTCCAAATTCTCCTCCAATAACAGGTGGTGGTAGAGTTCCAGAAGATACTGGTGGTGGAAGAGGAGTAAAGTCTGCAAAAAGAGAAGTTCTTGCCGATATTATTTCCAGACTCTACAACAATAGATTGGTTGAAGGCGGCGGTGGTATTTTCTCCAATGAATTAAAGCAAACCCAGTCTCTAGTAGACGCAATTGGCGGGGCAGGTCCAGCTGGATATTTAAATGCAGCCGATGTTTTATTGGCCAGAAATCCACAGCTTGAAAATATGCTTCCAAGCACTAAGATTGCTGATGTTTTGACCAGAGAAAATATAGAATCTCATCCAGCATATAATGCGGCATTTAACACTCAAAAAACCATTCATGAAGTATTTAAGGCTGCAAACCGTGGAAAGAGAATCCTTGGAATTAATAGAGGTCAAAGGGCAACTACAGAAAATGTAGCCGAATATCTTGCCTCTCCAGCTGGAGGAGGCTGGAAAAAGCCAGCAACCGCAAGCAATTCTGTTGACCGTTTCGTAAAATTAGCTGAAGATCGTAAGGCTAGAATTAAGACTGAAGTTCTTTCTTCTCTTACTCCTGCCGAAAGAGCTATTGTTAGAAAGAATAAAATGAGGGAGATTTAATATGAGAAGTTTAAGAATGCAAAAGTTGGCCGGAATTAGAAAAGTAGCTGGAACAGTGACACTTGATAGTCAGGGTGGTAACAACTGGGGCATGTCCCTTACAAATCAAAAAGGATTTTATTCTGCAACTGATGACTCCATCTTATACTGTGATGAGAATAAAAACTGGTCTCTTGCCGCAAAATCAGATGGAACAATTACAAGTCGCAGTGTACCTTTTCCAGCACTAGAACAGGGTGCATCATATGCAGTCAAAACCGCAGGACCATCAGAAAAAGCTCAAGAAAAATTTGTTGAACTTAGAAGTAAGGCAAAAGAAGAGATGACTCCAGGTGTTTCAAGTGCAGGTTACATAATTAAAAATGACTTAAAAATTTCAGTTTCTATTATTCAAGATGAAATTAAGCCAATTCCGCCAGCAAAAGAATTAATCCCAGGAGCATCTGATAGCTTTAACCCATCCTCTAGAATGACTGTATCTTACAAAGATTCTGCAGGAAAAGATCTTAATACTACTATTGGTAGCATCAAATTAAAAGATGCAGTAAAAGATCAGAAGGGTCCTACTTATAGTGTAAATTTATCAGAACTATCAAATGCATTGGCTCCACTAAAATCTTCAGGATCTGAAGGTGGTTCAAGAAGAAGATCATCCGGCGGCGGTGGTGGACAGCCACAGGCAACATCTGGAGAAATTCTCATCGATCCAGAACATAGAGGTTTAACCGGCCTAGTTGATGCAAATGATCCTAAATTTGTTTACACCACCGCTCCAGATGGAAGCTGGGCAGACTACACTCATGATGGTAAGCCTGGATCAAGAAGATTAGATAAAACTTTTAAAAACTGGCCAAAAGTTGTAAGTCAGATGAATTCCTTTCCTATAGGAGATGCAACAAAGACAGCTCCTGCCGCAACTACAACTGCTCCAACCACACCATCGGGTGCCGAAGCCGCTAAGGCACCAGTACCAGAGGGAGAGGCAGCTGGATTACAAACCAGAAGAGTTGTTTCTGATGCAACGGTTATGAATGTTGCTAAAGTTCTAACAGATGTTTATGGTGGAGCAACCTACGCCGGAAGAACAGTCTTTAGAAATGAGATGGGAATGGTCAGAAAGATGATGGATCAACTAAATACTACTGCTCAATCATTAGGTGTTACTATTGGTTCAGCTGAAGCTTTGGCTCAAATCATCACTCCAAGCATTAGACCAGGCCTTGGAAGATTTGGAACCGCAAACCTTGATGGACTCGGTGAAAGAGATATGGAGAAACAATATCGCGCAGAGTTAAATTTGATTATGACTGCAGTTAAAAATCTATTTGATAGAATAAAAAAGAGTCCCGCTCAACTCTTAAATTACCAGCCAAACCTAAGAGATGCAGCAATAGCACTTAAGCAAAAGAGAGAGGGGGCAAAAACTCCCGCAGCTGGTACAACACCAGCTGCCACACCAGCACCCTCTGCTCCAGCTACACCGGCACCTTCTGCCGCAGCTACACCAACCACAGGTGCTGGAGGTACACCAGAACCAAAAGCAGAAGCAAATGATGGAAGTTCTTTTGGAAAAAAATCTTCTCTTAATCCAAAATTCAAAAAGCTTGCGAAGCTTCGTAGATTAAGAGTTAGAGGACAGATGGAGGCTGCCATTGAGCCTTCAGCCAGACTTGGTGTCTCTAGAGTCTCTTAATTCTCAGAACGGCTTCTCCAGAGCCTTTAATTAAACGATGCCACTCACCCTCACGGATTGAGTGGCATTCTCCTTTCTTTAGCAGCACAGGAAGAGAATTGTCTCGCTGAAAGCTCCATCCTTCGCCATCAACCAAAACAATCTCCCTATCCTCTCCATCGCGGTGCCATGTAAGCTCTTCGTCAGGAACACCAGCAGAAAAGCGACGGATTACCCACCCGTCGCCCACTTCCATTTCTTTAAAAGGTAGGCTTACCATCGACCCTCAAACTTTAAGCCCAATTGCTTCTTATAGCGATGAAGATTACAAGACCAATATCTGGCACCAGTCTTTGGACCGGGATTATCGCAGTTATGTCTTGCTAAGAATGACTTTCTTCTGGCAGGATTGTTTGCCTTAACAGAAAGATTGGCATCACCAAAGGTGATAGTTTTTACGTTACCGGTAGCAGGATTTTTAACATGAACAATAAACTTCTTTTTTCCATGTCCTGGATCATTTTTACCAATTCTTCTAGGAGAGTTTAACTTACCTGGACTCTTTTTCTTTTTGGCAGCTGCAGTCTTAACATAGTAAGACTCATCATCGTCAATTTCCATTGGAACATCGAGCAATACCTCCACACCATCTACCATGGCGGTCTTACCAATATCGGTATTGAGGAGCCATTCATCCTCCTCACAGACGGCAAGTGCTCCTCTCTTCCAAAGATCTCTTGCCTCATTAAAGAGGCTGAGATACTCTGAGGAGTGAATTCTAAAGGTATTAGATGCCAGCTTTATTCTGTTATCCAAGTGGTATTTTAGAGCGGCAGAAACTTGAAGCTGAGGAAGGAGAAGAACAGCCCCCTTGCTTTTCTCAATTTTATCTGATAATGATGCAATTTTTTCTAGTCTTTCTACTCTATTCATTTTAAACTCCAAAATGTTTTCAAAATGATAAAGAAATATTAGCATAAAAAAAGCGAGGACTAGCCCCGCTTTTAATTTATCCTTTAGAATCTTAATCTAAAAATTAAGATTATGTGGCAGACCCTGAAAGACGCTGATTGAGAATCTCCTTTGCACGCCTCTTCTTTAGGTGGGAGCTGCCCAACATCATTGGAATATGCTCTGGAGAAATCTTCATGAGGGCTTGACAGAAAATATCCTGAGAGCGATCATTGATAAAAGAAGCCAATCTCTTATCGCCTGGAGATAGAATGGAGATAGCATAGCGTCGAATAATGGCATGGGAATCTGAAACCATTTTATCCATGTAGTTTAGAGGACCAAGCTTCTTATAGGCTGCCAGCTTAACCTTATCGTAATCAGAGTCAATAAATGTCACAGCATCGGCTGGATTACAAATCTCTAGCAATCTAGCCTGAATAAACTCTGGAAAGAATAAGGCCTTGCGATCTGAAATAAAGGCCAAAAGCTCTTCGGTATTGGCATAATTATTGTCGACAATAGAGAATTTAAAGGTATCTTCAGAGTTTGAATTAAATAAGATTCGCTTTGAAAGAATTGAATTCATTCCAATCCAGCTATTAATAGCTGAGGTCACACTCCATCCCAAGTATCTGGTATTTCCTGTAACATAACCTGAAATAGAGGACAAATCACTTCGACTAAAGACCATAGAGAGATAATGCTGAGTAGTTAAAATAGTTTGTTCTGCAAGAACTTCCTGATCGGAAGGCTCATTGTAATAATGGCTCTTTCCCGTGGCAGCATTGGCAGCTGTTTTCTGCTGACGAATCTTCTGCCTTATTCCAGAAAAATACTTACTAAGTCTGATCATCTCTTCTGCAGGAATTTTGAGCTGAGCGAGATCGAAAGATTCGTCTGCCACTTCGGCTGGGGTAAACTTGTGCATTACTTCTTCTCTCCTATGATAAAGTGAACAAACTTGCTATAAAGTTTATAATCAAAAAGCAATTCTTTTAAAATCCAAAAAAAAGCAATAGAATTAAGCAAGGGTACCAAAGTAAGTGGAAAAAGATCCTCTACATCCATTTTACTCATACTGCCTGACTGATAAGCCCTCCTAAGGGCTAGCCAAAGAAATAACATTGGAATGAGATAAAATATTCCAAACAGAGCTAAAATAATCATTCGGCACCTACCTTCTCTACTTTAACGCCAAACTCTCTCAGGAGTTCTATTCCAGAGGAGTCTCTGTAATTCTCTACATAGAATACCTCGTCAATAGCGGCATTTAGGATTAGTTTTGCACAAGCCAAACAGGGAGAGAGCGTAACGTACATCTTCTTTCCCTTTGGATTGTTATAGTCCATCTTGATCAGAGCATTATTTTCAGCATGAATAAAGCCAGATTTGCCCGGCTCATCTGAGTCAACCACATTCTTTCCGCCACGATGATTGCCGTTGTAACCTACGGCAAGAACCTGAGTGTTGTCCTCGGTAACAATCACCGCACCAACCTTGAAGCGGGGATCATAAGATCTTTGCGAGATAATCTTTGCAAAGTCTGACCAGATAGAATTCCAAGAGGGTCGTTCCATGCTCATAACCTAATCACCGATGGAGGATCGTCAAGCCTTGGATTTTATTTTTTTAAGTTGCCTTTTCCATCCCAAGAAAAGAAAGAGGCTTCTGAAGTAAGGTTGGATCTTAAAAAATCTAAATTATAATAAATTCAAATCATCTAATCTAAAAAGAATCCAAGGCAAACACTCTGGATTTT
>Ga0214921_10003506_pt1 | contig 23893 bp, 27 predicted proteins | sample LL1505_MetaG_FD_177992 | JGI IMG/M metagenome (GOLD analysis project Ga0214921, IMG submission 177992) | Freshwater microbial communities from Lake Lanier, Atlanta, Georgia, United States - LL-1505 | ecosystem: Environmental > Aquatic > Freshwater > Lake | place: USA: Georgia | collected...
ATTTGTCCAAATTGGTACTATATTATTAGGATTTTGAACATCCTTGATCCAATCTAACATGGGAATTGGTTGATTTATTTGACGTTCCATTATTTCTTTTTTACATGGTATTGGATTACTTAAAGCCGAATCAGAACCTGATAATATGTCCAATTCTTTATTAATATCACCCGCTTGACCTCTTAAAGCAGGACCAGCATCAAATAAACGTCTAAATAATTGTAATTTACAACGATCTCTTGTAGAACGATCACGATTATTTAGTAATTCACTGCTATTATCAATTAAACACGGATCAGATACTCCAACACCTGGACGACCTCTTAAATTAATATGATCATACATAAAAGTTGGCATACGAACATTAGGAGCCTCGCAATCAACTAATTGAGTGTCATAAGTTTGGTAATTATTTATTTTATCATTTCCGTAATTTTTATAAGTTGCCCAGCAAGAATCTGAACACAAACTATTTTGTTTATCAAAGAATGTTGTCATTTTTCTTTATCTAATTATAAACTTACATTATATTATTGTAACATTGAAATCCATTATTTTCTTTACAAGACTTATCTCTATAATATAACCATTCTTGAAATGATTCACGGTCATTTGGGATTGTCGTCGCTGGAACTGTATAAAATTGTCTTTTTGAAAAATTATTTTCAAAAATATCATTAATATCTTTATATAAATCTTGTTTGAAAAATACATCAATATTATTTTTTATTGTAGTATTATCATATGGACATGATTTAATATCATTATTAATATTATTATAATCTACTATATTTGGATTCATAAATGGGTTTGATATTGAAGGTTTTACGCAAATTTTATTATCAACAATTGATAAATTACGATCTGTTAATGTTTCGTGTGTATCAATTTTAACTTTTTCATGATGTAAATTAATATAAAATAAAAATATTAATAATATTATTCCTAATAATACAAAAATTAAATTACGATAAATTAATGAAAATATAACACTGATTAACATAATAAGATTAGCAATTGCGATTAGTTTATTCTTAAAACTCATGTTTACTAATGGAACAAAATCTAACATTATTTATCTATATGATATGTTGAAAAGAAAAATAAATTAATTATTTAGTTTTTTTTGAAGTTGTTGTTTTTTCATCATGGCTCTTAGTGCCTGATTATTAACCCCTGATTTTTGTTTTTTTCCTCCGGCTACTGGACCAACTCCTCCTTGATTCATTTCACGCATTAGATTCATCATGCTCATCATATCAAAACCACCAGCAGCACCACCACCGCCTCCTGAATTATCACCACCAGCACCTCCAAAGAGTCCTGGAATGATTGAAGCAAACTTCATAGCATCCTTCATTATAGCGTCTTGGGAAAGTTCACCACTTGAAATCTTACTTGACATCTTTTGACTGACATTTGTGAAAAGTTCTCCAAAACCACTATCGGGCTTAGCAATAGCCTTGAATATATCACCTTCTTCACTTATAGATTGTTTGATCTTTGAAAGATCAATGTCATCTATTATTTCTTTGGCAATCTTTCCAATAGTAGTCTCTTTAAGTCCATCCATATTAGCAAAGCGTGGATCATTTTCAGCATGTTCTATTTTAAGAGCATTTAGACGTTTAAGTACTTTACGATACTTTTCATTGTCGGTTAGACTGTCAATGGTTTCATCATCAACATCTGGTGATTGAAGTAGTTTTAGAATATTTGTTATTACTTCCTCAGCTAATTCAGTTTTATATATATATAGCACAGTTAAATAATGATGACACAGGAAATTATCACGTAAAACCTTAGTAGCATCTTTGATAGTAATATTTTTATAAATTTCTTGTGAAGAATTTGCTTCATCTTTTAGCCAATCATCGCTATTATCTTTCTCAAATGAAATAAATTTCTCCCAAAATTCATCATTTATAGTTTCATTAAAATAGTTTCTATATTCATCAGAAGTTTTATCATAAGTGCTATAATTATCTTTTACAGTTTTTAAAATCTTTTTAGCAGTGGCACTTTGTTGTTTATGCTTCTTTGATATATTTTTAAGCTTTTTAAGCATATCAATATAGTATTGGTTGAAAATATATGTGGATGTTAAAGTAGATGTCATTATGTTTAATTTAAATTAAATATCCTTAAATATATTTTCTCTCAATTTTTGTAATTCATCAACAGACGGTAATTTTTTAGTTGAAGTGGTATCTTTTGTTGAAGCACCACCTGTTGTTGTTAAAGTTGAAGAAGGCTGATCAAGCTTTTTTTCTATATCTTCTATTATACACCATTTATACACTTGATCATCTTTAACATTCATAGAATTAATATTATCATCATCAATTGAACTAAAATAATCAGATGAAACAGCACCTAATGTAAAAGCCATTGGTTCAGTTTCTGATGGAGGTGCTGCGCTTGATTGCTTAATATCAATAGAAGGATTTGAAGCAGTCTCTTGTTTTTCTCTTGTACTATTGCTACTAAATAAATATCCTCTATTGGGTAATAAAAGATAATCAAATACAGCTTTTCCATATATTATTTCTTTTGTTTGAACAAACATTAGAGCAGGTACTGCCTTCACTTTATGACGAATTTTATTTATAATACTATCTACTGAAACTAATTTTATACTATTTTTAGTATCGTGTCTTTTTATTGTTTCTAATAAAATAGAGCAGTGCTGACAAGTTTCACTATAAAATAATATCATTTATAAAATAATAATAAATTAATATATTAAAAAATGACATAAAATTTATATTATTTAAAATAAATAAGTAATGTTTAAAAATTATACTTTTGATCGAGCATCCAATAAACATTCATTTGATATTCAAGAATTAGATTTATCTATTGTAAATTCAGTTCGTCGTGTCATTTTAAGTGAAATTCCTGTTGTAGGATTTTATGGCGAAGATGAACCTACCGTAGACATTATCTTTAATTCTGGACCTCTTCATGACGAATTTATGAAACATCGTGTTGGTTTAATTCCTATTTATGTTAGCGAAGAAATCACAAATAATTATGAAGATAATGATTACATTTTTGAATTAAATGTTATTAATAGTGGAACAAATACTATAAATATTACAACTAATAATTTTACAGGTACTTACAAAGGAAAACAATTATCTAAAAGTGAACTCAATGAACTTTTCCCCAAAAATGAAATAACAAATGAATATGTATTAATTACACGTCTTAGAAGTGGTGAACATTTACATTTAACAGCAAAAGCAATTAAACGTACAGCAAAAACAAATGCTTCTTTCTCTCCTGTTTCACTGGCAAATCTTTATTATATTGAAGACGAAGACGTATCAGCAACAAAAGATAATGTTTTAGATAAACAAAGAAGTTATTATAAAAATGCTTATGGTGATCCAACCTTAATTAAATTTGAAATTGAACCAGTTAATAAATTATCATATTCTTATCTATTTTCAACAGCTCTTATAGTTCTTATTAATAAACTTGAACTATTAATTGATAATATTGAAAATAATAGAATTATGGTAGAACCTGTGCCAAATAATCCCTTTTCGTTTAATTTTCATGTAGAAAATGAAGATGATAGTTTAGGTAATGTAATTCAATCTCTCTTACATAATAGATATATTCGTCAAAATAAAAAACATAAAGGATTAACTTGTAATTATATCGGTTATATTTGCCCACATCCTTTAAAACAACTTATGATTGTTAGAATTACATTAGAAGATCAAACAACACCTGATATATTTTCTCAATTTCTTAGCGATAATTGTAGAGATATTATCAGAGAACTTGAATCTATTAATACTGAATGGAATAAATTCAATGAATAAAAAAAACTTTAAAGTAAATTACATTACAATACGTGTTTTTAAGTAACAAGTATAAACGGGATAAAATGGATTAAATAGATGATAAATAAGTTCATGTACATTATATTGAGAAGTAATTAAAAAACCTCTTGTTTTTTTCTCTTCATTATCTTTCCAATAATGAACTTCAAAAGGTTTAATATGTAGTTTATTTAGATAATCCATAACATTTTTAGTATTTGTTTCAACATCATCATTGATTGGAACTTCAATACTATATTCTAAGTGTTGGTGAGAGACAGGAGGAACAAAGGCAGACATTTTTTAATTATATTATATTATAAATCTTTAAGTATTTTATTATATAAATTATATTCAAGTTGTGAATGTAATAATTTGTCATTTGTATCTATTATAAAATTATTTAAATCATATTTATACGTAAACAGAGGTTTAAATTCTTGATAATTTATAACATCATCAACAGAACCATAAGTCTTTGCTAATTCAAATTCATTGATTACACCGATGACGTGTGCCATTATAACTTTATTATAATTACCATCAGTAATAGTTAATATTTTTAGATGTTTTGATAATGGTTTTTTATTTCTTGTAATAACGATTTCAATATCTAATAACAATTCTTTTGGATTTTCTTTATTTGATTTGTATCGTAGTAATAAGACTTCTTTTACTTTAAATCTATTTTTATTATCATTTGGTAAATCAAATATCGGCATTTTAATCATCATTTTAAAATATTTCATGAAATTATTAAAATAATCGTTTAACCCTTTTTTATTACTACTTTTTTTAGCATTAATCCACTTAGACCAATCATGTCCTTCAATTGTTTTTATTATTTTATTGCTGTCAATTTGAAATGCTGTTTTTAATTTTTCGTCAAGCTCATCATTTCCAATGTCATAATAAAGATCATTATTGTTTTTCATAATTATATTATAAGGTAATTTAGAATTAATATTATTTCGCTCCCAAGAATATTCATTTGTATTTGTATAATTAGTTGAAACAAACTTTTCAATATTTACTGTAATAACATAATAAAACAATAATAATAAAACAATAATTAGTATAATTTTTATCAACATCTATAATATAAATTATATTTAATTTATAGAGTATATTAATGATATATCTAGCTATATTGTTATACATTTTTGTTTTATTATTAATTTTTTTGTTTAAACCGTCCATAATGTTTGATTTACACGGAACAATTAAAACTTATACAACTCATTCGCTATTAACATTAGATATAGTATATCCTATTTTAGCACTTTTATGTTATTATTTTGCATTAGTTATAAAAATAATTTTAATTTCATAAATATGGATTATATTAAAAATTGGATTATAGATTCTTATAATAATACAAAACTATCGTGTAAGTCTTGTTTATTTATAACAGGTAATTCTGGTATCGGTAAGACACATTTGGTTAATACGATTTGTGCTGAACTTGATTTATTTACTGTTAATATTAATAGTTTTAATTGTGGCTCTTCAAAACAACTCGTTGATTTATTATATAAATCATTTGTTTCATCATTAATTCAAAATTTAACAAATAACACTCAAAGAAAAATAATAATCATTGATGAATTTGAAACATTACTATCATTTGACAGTACAATGAATATACATTTATTAAATTTTTTAATGTCCAATCATAAACACATACCAATTATATGTATAACTTCAAATGATATTATAAAAAAACTTGGTGAAATTAAAAAACAATGTATATTTTATGAATTACCGCTACCATCAAATAATGATATACATAATATTTTAATAACATATAAGCCTACAATAACATTTAACGAGACCCTTGATGTCATTAAAGAATCAAATAATAATATTAAGATTTGTATTCAAATTATAACAAATACTTATTATAATTATGTCGATGAAATATTGGATATATCATTGTTGTATTCTAATAATTTTAACCGACAATCATTTAAAAAAATTATAAATAAAGACCAATGGATTATACCATTGAAATTTCATGAAAATTTAATAAATGAATTAAATAATAAAAATTGTTTAAAAAAAATAAAAAATAATTTTTATAAATCATTTATTTATAATTTTTGTTTTTTTGATATTATGATGATTAAAAATAATGAAATTGCTATTGAATATTTTATAAGCAGTATTTATGATTTATTTTTTTTTAAAAATAAGAAAAATAAATCACATAATTTGAATAATTTCACAAAATTGCTGAGTTATTTGTCGTTACAAAAGAAAAATAATAAAACAACACATAAATTAATAATACCAAATAATCATATTAACGGCAATTATCATTTAAGTATTATTAATAGAAAATTTATTTATTAATATTAGATAGTTAATAATAAAATATGAATAGTTCTGCGTCTCCCCTAAGTAGCATGTCTAAAACATTCACAAGTGCTTTATCTAACAGTCGTTCAACGGTTTCTAATGCGGTATCTAATATAAGTTCAGGAATGAATTCTAATTATAATTTATATATTGGACTTCTAATTGTTATAATAGTATGTGTTGTAATAGCATATTTACTATATATTTATATTGGCTATATGTTATTTTCAAAATTCAAAACTGTAATTCCAGATACTAAAATACCAATTGTTGGCACTAAATTAACAAGAATAGATGCTACAATTGATAAGACTGCGAATGGATATCGCCGAAGTTTCACATTCTGGATTTACATTAATGATATGAATAAATTTCAAGGACAATATAAACATGTATTATCAATATCTAATGAAAAATCATCCTTATTCAAACCTCCTGCCGGTTGTTCTCCGTTTATTTATTTAGATAGACGTAATAATTCAATGTATATAAGATTTACTGATATAAATGATAAAACAGCTGATAATCAACTTCCATATGATGATGAAAGTAATAAAAACTTTTATCAAAGACAAGGTGTTAAAATAGATTATATACCATTACAACGTTGGGTTCATATTGCTATTGTCTGTAATGCTGACCGATTAGGACCGGTAATATACACTTATGTTGATGGTGAAATTGTAACATCTTCTGGTGTTGTTAATAGTAACGCTGGTTATAATGCTATTTCAAATACTGTTAATATTAATTTAAATACAAGTGGTTCTCTATTTATTGGTGGATATGATACATTATCCGGTAACATGCCTGGATTTTCAGGATTAGTTGCAAAAGTTACAACTTATAATTATGATATTAATCAACAAGATGTTTATAATGATTATAATAATGGTCCAATGAGTGGATTTTTTGCTCAATTAGGCTTATCTAATTACGGTATTCGCAATCCTATATACAAAATAGAATAATTATAATATATATTATAATTAGATATAAATTAGTTATGATGATTAATTCAATTATTCAAATAATATTATCAGTATTTCTAATAATCATTATGGCATTAATTAGTTATTCTATTTACAATAATGAATATATATATTCAATGAGATTTTCATCTTCAAATAGAAAACAAACAAAAATATATAAAGGTATATTAGATTTTGCCAAAACTGATGAAATTGGATTAGAAACTTATAATAAATTAGCACCTGCGTATGTTGATATAAATCCTTCAATAAATCAAAATGGTGGTGCTGAATATACATACAATTTTTGGTTATGTTTTAATAAAAACTCAAATGGTGTATTAACAAATATGCCACAATATCCTTCATTTATCTCTCAATATGCGTATTTTATTTTATTTTATAAAGGAGAAAAACAAACATTACCATATAAGTCTTTTGGATATGAATGTGAGAATGTTAATGGTTTAAGTACATTAGAAAATAGAATATTAATAAAAAATCCATTAGTTAAAATTAGAAATGATGCCCAAGAAATTATAATAGAATATAATAATATTAATTATCCTGAAAGTTATAATAATGGTTCTGATATAATAAAATGCGATATAGCACAATCTACTAATCAAGAAGACATAAAGAAATTATTAAATACGCGAAGCAAAAATAAATTCGGTATTAAAGATATTCAATATAATGAATATGGACAAGTTTTTAATATGGTAACTATTGTATTTCAAGAAAATCAAAAAGGTCGCGATTCTATTAATGTTAATAATACTAACTGCAGAGTATATTTAAATGGAGCATTAGTTGCTGATAGATTAGCAAATGTTAATTCAATAGAAGAAAATATAATAGACTCTTTTAAATCTCGTGTAATGAAAAGTAATTTAAGTAAATTATATATCAATCCATATAAATCAAACTTAGGAAATTCATCCATTCCATTAAAACCAGAATCTTTCACTGGTTATGATAAAGTTACAAATGTATCACCACTTTTAATGGCAGATTTTAGTTATTTTAATTACGCATTAGATAATTATGAAATTGCTCGTCTATATAGACAAGGATTTAATAAATATCCAGCAATATTACCAATAACAGAATCTTCATTACCAAATAAAGGATTTAACTTTGACGATACATTACCAAAAATGATTTAAATAATTGTTTTTATTTATTTTTATATAATAAATATGCCTGGTGGTATTGCACAGTTAGCATTAAGAGGTCAATTTGATGATTATATTTTTAACAATCCTGAAATAAGTTTTTATAAATTCGTTTATAAACGTCACGCAAATTTTTCTATGGATAATATATCATTAAATTTTGACAATATTAATTGTTCTATAAGTACAATGCATTCTACGACATATACATGTAAAATTATAAAAGAAAATGTTGATTTACTTTCAAAACTATATTTTATTTATACATTACCTGATATTTATTCAGATGATGTATTTAAATTTAAATGGGTTGAAAATATCGGATGTTTAATTATTAAAGATGCTACTATTTTTTTTGATGATAAACAGATAGATTATATAACTGGTGAATGGTTAATTATTTGGAATGAATTGACAATGCCTGTCAAAGATAGTTTTAATCAAATTACTGGAAATATTAAAGAATTGACTAATCCATCTACTGGTAAAAATATTATTAGAATTAATAATAATATTTATTCAACTTTTGACTATCCTTCTACTAATATTAATAGCGGTATTCCATCTATAAAAGGACGAAAGATATCAGTTCCATTACCATTTTGGTTTTCAAAAAATCCATCATTGGCAATACCTATTTTAAATTTTCAATCTTCAATTACAATTACATTTAGAATAAATTTACAAAATATTGAGAATTTATACGTAATTTACAGTGACATTTTAAATATGCACATCAGTCCAAATTATTATAATCTTTTATATAACACTAAAATATCAATAAAAAAATTTATAAATAATGAAAATATCAATCCTTATTTAGAAGCAACTTATGTTTTATTAGATAATGATGAACGAATAGAATTAAAAAAGACAGCAACCAGACAAATATTATTTGAAACAATGGATGTTATTTCAAATGATATTGGAATTGGAGGTGATGGTTCAATAAGATCTATTGATATCTTATCTAAGTTTCCAGTAAAAGAATTAATATGGACTTTAAAAAGAACAGATACAATTGATAAATTTAATGATGTTTTAAATTATACGAATAGTATTCCAAAAAATAATGAAAATAGCATCATGAATACTGCTAAAATTAATTGGAAAACAGTTGGAAATAATTATTTGAGGGTTGATGAAAAAGGAGCATATTATTTTAATAATATTCAACCTTATGAAAATCATTCTTGTATACCAAGACAAGGAATATATAATTATTCATTTAGTATATATCCTGAAAAATGGTTTCCAACTGGAAGTTATAATTCAAGTTTAATAGGTTCTACATTATATTTTAGTGTTAATAATGTAGATAATAGTAATATTGATAGATTATTGCTCGCAAATAATAAACAAACTTATACAGATACTATCAATTATAAAATTAATTTATATACAGTGAGATATAATATTATAACAATTGCGGGTGGTGATGTTGGGCTTAAATTTTCATTATAAATTATTATATTATAATATTAGAAATGGATTTAACATTATTTTTAGTTATTGTAATTGTAATAATATTTATTTATTATTTAATATCAGTTATAAAAGATTTACAAATTGATGTTAATAAATTATCAATGTCTTGTTCTGTTGATAAAACACATAAGAATATAGAAACACTTGATGTTAAAATTAAAAATGATTTAGTAAAATTATTAGACTACATTAAAATATTTTTTATATAAGAATATATCATAATTATTATTAGTAATATGCCTCGAAAAAAAAATGTACCAGATACAACGAGTGTGAAAAAAACTAATAAAAAAAATATTATTGATACAATGATTAAAACATCTAATAACGAATCTTTGGATGAAAATGATGATATCATTATTCAATTACCAATTCCCCAAAATAAAATTAATTCTATTATTAATAATAATGATACACAAGAAGCTAAAATAGTTAATCCAGCACCTTATGAGACAAATTCTTTTTTTATGAACGATGCTGAGAATATTACTTTTGACTTAACTCATGATTATCAAACAACATTTACAAATTTAAATAATAATTCGCATTGTTTTTGGTGTTGTCATAGTATTGATGGTAATATTTACAGTATGCCATATAATTATGATTCTATTAATGATAATTATTTTGTATACGGATCATTCTGTTCTTTACAATGTGCCAATGCTTATAACTTTTCTACACATGGAAGCAGTGATAAAGTATGGGAGATTAATAGTTGGATACAAATGTTAGCAAAAAGATATGGATTTGATAATATTATTAGACCAGCTCCTTCAAGATATTTATTGAAAATGTTCGGTGGTAATTTATCTATTGAAGAATTCAGAGAAGCCCATTTAAAAACAGACAAAACATATATATTAAATATTCCTCCTATGATTTCAATAGCAAGTAGCACAGAAATCTTAAATACATCATATCTATCTAAGATGAGTGAAAAAAAGAAGAAAAACTAAAAAAAAATCTTTTTAGTTTATATATCCCATTTTTTATACAATTATTTTTTCGTCAAGATTTCGAACAATGTTCGGATTGTTGCTGTACGATTGTGTGTAAACTCTCTTTTACCATCAGGGAGAATAAACAAACCACCGTGAAATCTCATCTTATTGAACCCTTCTTTGTCAAAGATCTCCATAGCATACAACTTTGAATTCATGAACCAATACTTATAAATTTTCTTGTTTCCATAAGGATCAAACTCTTCATCGCCTTGAATATTCTCAATGATCTCAACTGTATCAAATGACGCTAAAATATCGCTGATAATTCTTTCCATTTCTGTATAAATATTTATCTTTGTTTAAAAGAATCATTTTTTATTTGTTTGCTTTCATTGATAAAAAAATGATTTTAAATTACAATAGATAAATATATTTATAATGACTGTCAAAAAATTAACGGTTATTGATTTATTTTGTGGATGCGGAGGTATGTCTAAGGGTTTAACAGATGCTGGATTAAATATTATTGCCGGCATTGATATTTGGGATAAAGCTGTTCAAAATTATAATAAAAATTTTGAACATAAAGCATATTGTGAAGATTTAACACAATTACCTCCTGAAAAATTTAATGAATTATACAATAAAAATAATGAAATAGTTGATTTAATTGTAGGAGGTCCACCGTGTCAAAGTTTTAGTATTGCTGGTAAAAGAGATAAAAATGATCCGCGAAATGCTTTATTTATGGAATATGTTAAATATCTTGATTATTTTAAACCAAAAGCTTTTATTATGGAAAATGTCATAGGTATGTTATCAAAAAAAACAGAAGGTTCAGAGAATGTCATTGATATTATTATGGAAAATTTAAATAAAAATTATAATTGTATAATTACTAAATTATATGCTAGTGATTTTGAAGTTCCGCAAAATAGAAGACGTGTTATTATTATTGGTATTAGAAAAGATTTAAATATTTTACCAACTGAACCAATTCCTATTATAAGTTCTGTTAATGATAGAATACCTGTTAAAAATATATTATTAGCAAAAGAAGATATTGATAAAAAATACTATTTAAGTGAAAAAGCTTTAATAGGAATACAAAATAAGAAAGAATTAAGTAAACAAAAAGGTCTTGGATTTGGAGCACAATTCTTAAATTTTGATAAACCATCTTATACAATACCAGCAAGATATTGGAAAGATGGTTATGATGCTCTTGTTAAATACAATGAAAAAGAAATAAGAAGATTAACTGTTATTGAATTAAAAAGAATACAAACCTTTCCAGATGAATATATATTAGAAGGTTCAAAAAAAGACATAATTATGCAAATTGGTAATGCTGTTGCTTGTAAATTCGCTTATTATCTTGGATTACACATTATTTTTTTATTATTTGGATGAGATTATTAAAAATAAAAAATGATTTAAGAATTATCAAATGTTTATATATTGTTAATATGAGCGATTCAAATATTTATTTCACACCTTATAAGGTTAGCACAATTACATGTAATGCTGATTTAGGTTTATATTTAAATTTAGATATCTTTTATGAAAATTTTATGATTAATGATAAATTTATTTGGATATATTATCCTAAAATTACTGATAGGATTAATTTCAAAGGCGTTTATCCAAAGAAAAAAAGAACTACTAAGAAAAATACTGTAAAGAAAAATTTATTTGATAATCAAGTAACAACTATTTTCAAGCATGATGATAATTATTATCCCAATTTAAAGATTTTCAAAAATGGTAATGTTCAAATTACAGGCATTAAAGAACAATCAATTGTCCAAAATATTATTGAATTGATTATTCAAGAAATTAAAAGAATTAATGAAATTGATCCAAATATCATCATCAATAATAACATGGATATCATTGGTTTCAACAAATTTGTTATTAGAATGATAAATACTGATTTCAAATCATATATGAACGAAACATTAGAAACTAAGTTCTTAATCAGACGCAAAATTCTTCATAAGATTCTCATTAGTGACGAATATAACAATAAATGTAGTTTTGAACCAGGAAGATATCATGGGGTAAAATTAGAATATTTCTGGAATTCAAATAAATCAATAATGGATGGTATTTGTGTATGTCCTAAACATTGTTTCGGTAAAGGAAGTGGACATGGTGAGAATAATTGTAAAAAAATTACAATTGCCGTATTTGAAAGCGGAAGTGTTCTAATTACAGGTGGAATTTCATTTGAACAAATTGATGAAGCTTATAAATATATTACAAATATCTTAAATAAACATAAGGATGAAATTCAAAAATCAGATTTAGCATTGTTATTATTATAAGATTTTATCTAATTTTTCAATAATTTCTTCAAATCCTACAATTGTCTCTAAGTTATATTCCATTGTCAACTCATCGTCATGACAAGTAAATTTAATTTTAATAGGTTTTTCATTTTTTATAATTGTTCTATCACAAGTTAAAAGGTCATGATCATTATCATAATAATCTTCATACATTGACATAATTTCAAAATCATTCATATATTTTTTTTTTAGAATATAACAATCAATATATTCAATATTTTTATAATTAAATAATTCAAATATTTCTAACTGAATATCATTAGGACATGTAAATAAATTTGATTTATATTCTAAATGAACATCAGAATCTTCATTAAGAATGAGTTTAAATGTATGATTTAAACCATTTACATTGACAACATATACATATTCATTATAATCTGATTTATAATTGATATTTAATGATACTATTTTTGAATTCTTTTTAATAAACTGGTGTAATTCTTCGTATTCTACCATAATGATAATTTTCTAATATAAAAATATTTCATTTTTTATATAAAAAATAAAATTTATTAAAGTATAAAATGGATAATTATTATTATATGAATATTGGTTATTATTTTTATAATAATGTTTTATTAAATGCATATTTATTTGGTTATATATTTTTCCCAAATACTTTTAAAGATAAAATTATAAGTACCAAAAAAATCGTAGATGAATGTCATAATCGTATTATAATGGTTTCTGTTAGAAATGAAATTTTAGATAAATATGATATTGATGTTTTTGAAATGTATAATCAATTTCAATCAATAATGAATAGTAATATTATTTTTCCATTTGAACAACCATTAAAACATAAGAAAAAGATTAATTGTATCACGCCTATCTTAGATAATGATAATATTAGTGTAATGAGTTCTTTGAGTTCTTCAAGTTCTTTGGACGAGGACGAGGATGAAGACTCTCATTCTGTTCTAAGTCTACCTTTTGACTTTGACGACGATATTTAATAATATTATCACACAAACCAATTTTTTTTGCTTCATTTGCGTTTATGATTGAAAATTTACTATTAATATCATCAATTTGTTTCATTGACATCTTTGTTTTTTCTTTCAATATTTTTTTTATTATATTGAAAATAAGTTCAGTATTTTTAATATTATCTGATAATAAAAATCCTATTTTATTATGAAAATATAAAATATTACTAACAATATAAGCATGGTCAAACATAATAATATGATCACAATATAATATTGGTAAAAGGTCATCAATACTTATAGGACCTTCTATTACAGCATAAGTTGGAGCATCAATATTTTGTATTCTTGGTATTAAATTTAGAGTATCAAATATTGTTCTTTCAACTTGCGTTTCATTACAATGAAATCGTCTAGGATAAATAATAACTGGTGAAATATCTTTTTCAAAAAGGATCTTATCTAATTTATAAATTGCATCTTTACATGAAATAGTAATATTATTATAATTATAGTTTTGTACAATATCATAAATATTTGTTGTTTTAATTTCTTTTGGTTTTTCACGTTTAATATCTATTATTCTATCAACAATGCCTTTTTTTAAACAAAAATCAGCATCTAATAATAAATCATGTTGTAATAGTTCTTTTAATTCTTCTTTTTTGAATTTTGTTTGTTCTAAGTACATTTCAATTATCTTATCAAAATAAGTATCAACAAGATTAACATAATTTGTTATTTGTTGCTGTCTTGAATTTATATTTCCTTTTAGTGAATATTCATGTATTAAACAATATCCATATTTAGTTATTAAACGATAGTGACTGGAAATTGATAAAAAAGTCGCAGCAGAACACGAATAATTATCAACAATCGTGGCAATAGGAACTTTACTTAAAGCATATACACTCATTAAACGCATACCAGCTGTAATTGATCCACCCATTGATGAAATATGAATTAAAATTGGCTTAGGTTTTAATAAAACTTTATCCTTATTATAACGCGGTTTATTTGCTTCTCTAATAGTTTCAATTAATTTTGTCACGGAATCATCAGTGACGTTTTGATTGAAGTATATATGAGTTACTTTTTTTGAAAAAAAATCTTCATCGCTCATTTCATCAAAAACTTTTGTGTTTATATTCATTTTACTATATATTATAACTATAATTAATTATTTTATCATATGAAGTACTAAAAAACGATTTATATTCATTATCGTCTTTGATGTATGTATTTAATAATTTTTTATAATATATATATGGATTCTTGTTTAAAAAACTCATAACAACTATATATGCGCAAAAAATATAAAAACCACATAATAAATCATCTTGGTGAATAACTAATGGATATTTAAAAATTAATAAAATTGGAATAAATTTTATAATTACATTTATAACAAAAAATTTTATTAAATTATAATAATTTATATTATTTTGCCATAAATAAATTAATTCAAACAATGTAATTACATATGCTATTATCAATACAATAAGAGGATTATATTTCACTAAATTAAAGTAGTATAATATAAACCAAGCAAATATCCAATATGAAAAAATTTCTACCATTTTATCTGATATATAACAGGGACAATTTTTAAAAATACACCAAATGGCACCCATAAATTTAAAACACTTTCATCAAAAATATAACATAATATAAGCTCAAAAACTGTAAAAATGGCAATAACAACCATGTTTACTGTAATATTTGCATATTCAAGAAAAATATGATATAAAAGCATCCAAGCAATTAAAAAAATAAAAAAAGTATAAAACATTCTTATATATATATAAAGAAACTTATAAAGGTTTTAAATGACCAAAAATGATAATTATGGTCATTTATATATTTTTTGAGAGTCTTCAATGTTTCAGATAATACGATCCGTCAAGACCATGTTCATCATGAACCTTTGCAGTGTCTATTTCTTTCCTTTTGCGACGACGTCCATCAATGCCATTGTGTTTCTTGATAAGTTTGCGCAAATATTCATAGCGCTGGGCGAGAGTCATTCTTCGTGTAGATGCGGAAGGCATTGTGTTGTGATAAGTCTTTCAATATACTTATGTCAATTATTTTGAAAGAATAAAATCATTTTTTTTATTTTATTCAAAAAAATAAAACAAAAGTGTTTAATTTTATTGTATTTTATTTATAGAGTGTCTTAATAAATGAATTGTAAAGATCCAAAATGCGTTTATTCAAAACGTTATGTTAAATGTATTTTACCAAATGCATATATTGAAACAATAGCGGAATGTGGCAGAAATAAAATTAAAAGAAAGGATTGTAAATATCATGAAATAAAAGAAGAATTAAAAGCGAATGCTTGTAAAAAATATCGCGTAAGAACTGGACAACCAACTCCTAAATCAACACCAAAATCATCATCTTCTAAATCAACATCTAAATCAACATCATCATCATCAACTTCTTCTTCATCATCTTCATCTAAACCAAAACCTAAATCAACATCTAAACCTAAATCATTATCTCAAACCGCTAAGGATAAATTAGAAAAAATAAGAAAAAATATATTAGCACGTAAGATAACAAATAAATTTAAAAATTTTATAACACCTTTTATAAATCGCATTTCTGCTAAAATAGAATCAAGAATAGAATATTATAATGAATTATTTAAAATATTAAATCAAATTAGTGAACAGCAATGTTTAAATTTCTTAAATGATACTGCTGGAAAGAAACAATATACATTAGGAGATAATATGGAAATTTTATTATCAAGACAAATAGGCACAGATAGTAAATATGGTGTTATTTATTTATCAAATTTAAATATTCAATATAAAAAATTATATAAATTTGCTGTTAAAATAATGAAAGCAACAACAGCTAATAAAAAAGAAGCAACTCTAACAAAACAGGTTTCAGATTTAGTTTTGAAAAATATTAATCCACATTTTCCAATTTTATATAAACAATTTGTTTGTAATACCCCGCCATCAAATAATCAATATCCTAAGTTAATTTTAAGAAATAAGTACATTATGTTATTATCTGAATTGGCAAATGGTGATTTAAAGACTATTGTATATGATCCAGCATTTCATACAAATTTTGAAGTCGTTAAAAATACAATTCAACAACTATTTTTATCAATATTATCATTTCATATTCATACTAAACATATACATAAAGATGCACATTGGGGTAATTTCTTATATCATAAAATTAAACCTGGTGGTTATATTCATTATAAGATTTTTGGTGTAGATATTTATGTTAAAAATGTAGGTTATTTATGGATCATTTGGGATTATGGAATTGCTGTAAAACAAACTTATGAAAATTCTTATAGAGATTATGATCATGTATTATATGTTTTTATAAATAATACACCAAAATCAAGATATGGTTGGATAGAAACAAAAGATTTCGTATATTCAAATGAAGTTGTTAAATTAATAGAATCAGTTTTTTATTCAACAAAATTACTTGATCATGAGAAATATTTATGGATTGATAAATTATTAAAATCCCCATTGTTTTCAAAAGAACTAGTCAAACCACCTGACAATGAAATAATAAATTTTGGAAATCCTTATGTCCTAAATAAATAATTTTTATAATAGTTTTTTAACATATTTATCTAAAATGGCGGTATGTATAATCATTGTTTGTAAATCGTTTTTCTTATCTAAATCTTTTGTTCTTTTTTTATAATCTTTTAAATGAATTGCTAATTGTTTTATAGATTCTTTGTATGAATCTATTTTAAATTGATTATGATTATTTTCTTTAATTACAAGCATCCATCCTAATTGTTGAAACAAGTTTGTGATCCATATTTGAAGACCTTGATAAGTAACAGGATGCATTTTCTATTTTTTTACAAGATAATAAATAAAAATGATTAATTTTTTATTTAATAATTACCTGAATAATAAAAATCAAATGACATTAGATTATTCAAAGATTATTGAAGAAACAGAAGAATGGGTTAAAGATAAAATGAAAGATTATGATTGTTCTCATAATTTTGATCATGTTCTTAGAGTTAAAAAGATGGCTATTAAAATAGCTTTTAAAGAAGACTTGAAAGATTTTGATATATTCAAGATAGTTATGGGAGCATTAACACATGATGTAGCCGATTCTAAATATTCATCAATTCCAAATGAACAAGAAACATCAATAAAAGAATTTCTTAAAGATAAAATTTCAGATAATTCAATTATTGATGAAATCGTTTACATTGCTTGTAATACTTCATTGTCAAAAGAAGTTGCCAATATTCATAATATTGATAAAAATAATATCAATTTGAAATGCGTTCAAGATGCTGATAGAATAGACTCTCTTGGTTCAATTGGAATATGTAGATATTTCATGTATGGTATTCATAAGAATAAAAGTAAAATAAATGATATTATTACTAATATTAATAATCGTTCAAAAATTGTATTAAAATTCATTAAAACAAAATATGGACGTAAGATTGCTAAAAGAAAATATAAAATTATTCACAAATTTATTAAAAATTATAAAAAAGATTTAAAGATTTAATATAATGATATTATTATAAAAACTAAACACCAGATATGTCAAAAGAAGATAGCGTAGGTATTGGTATTGATCTTGGAACAACTACTAGTTGTGTTGCTGTTTGGATTGGAGATCGTGTAGAAGTTATTCCCGATTATCAAACTGGTTCAAGAATTATTCCTTCATATGTAACATTTACTGATGAAGAAAAACTTGTAGGTGACGCATCAAAAAATGTTTCAACAATGTATCCAAAAACCACTCTATATGACATTAAACGTCTAATTGGACGTAAATATGATGATGATTATGTTCAAAAGGATAAGAAACTTTGGACTTTTGATATTAATGGAGATGAAAATAATAAACCAGTTATTGAAATTGATTATAAAAATGAGAAAAAGAAACTTTATCCAGAAGAAATTTCAGCTATGGTTCTTGCTCGTCTTAAAGAAACAGCCGAAGCTTATCTTGGTCATCCAGTAAAGAAGGCAGTTGTTACAGTTCCTGCTTATTTCAATGATAGTCAAAGACAAGCAACAAAAGACGCATGTACTATCAGTGGCATGGAATGTCTTCGTATTATCAATGAACCAACTGCTGCTGCTATTGCTTATGGACTTGATAAAGTTGCTGATGGAGAAAAAGAAAAGACCATTCTTATTTTTGATGAAGGTGGTGGCACTCATGATCTTTCAATTCTAAGTATTGATGGTGGTATTTTTGAAGTTAAAGCAACTGCTGGTGATACACATCTTGGTGGTTCTGATCTTGATAATCTTATTGTTGATTATCTATGTGCTGATATTAAAAAGAGATATAATAAGAATATTAAAGAAAATCCCAAAGCTCTAAAACGTCTTAATATTGCTGCTGAAAAAGCTAAGAAAAATCTTTCAACTGCTGCTACTGTTCCTATTGAAATTGATTCTCTTTTTGATGGCGTTGATTATACAATTTCGCTAAGTCGTGCTAAATTTGAACAACTTGCCGAAAGTTTTTTCAATAAATCAATGGAACCACTTAATAAAGTAATTCAAGATGCTAAAATCTCAAAGAGTGATGTTGATGAAATCGTTCTTGTTGGTGGAACTACTAGAATTCCAAAGATTCAAGAGCTTCTAAGCAACTATTTTAATGGCAAACAACTTAATAAATCTCTAAATCCAGATGAAGCTGTCGCGATTGGTGCTGCTATTCAATGTGCTATTCTTACAGGTCAAGGTAGTTCAAAGACAAATGATCTTCTTCTTCTTGATGTTGCTCCTCTTTCTCTTGGTATTGAAACAAGTGGTGGAGTTATGACTAAGATCATTGAAAGAAACACTACAATCCCAACTAAGAAATCACAAACATTCTCAACTTATGCTGATAACCAACCGGGTGTTGATATCAAAATTTATGAAGGTGAAAGAGCTTTTGTAAAAGACAACAATCTTCTTGGTTCATTTAATCTAAGTGGTATTCCACCAATGCCAAGAGGTCAGCCAAAGATTGTTATTGACCTTTCTATTGATGTTAATGGTATTCTTGAAGTAACTGCCAAAGAAGAAAGCACTGGAAAAACTAATAACATCAAAATCACTAATGATAAAGGTCGTCTTTCAAAAGAACAAATTGAAGAAATGGTTAAGGCTGCTGAGAAATATAAAGAAGATGATGAGAAAAATAAGCAACTTATTGAAGCTAAGAATGAACTTGAAAATTATCTTTATAATACCAAGAATGCTCTTTCAACAAAAGCAGAAGGTGCTCCTGAAAACTTTGATGAAATCAAAGCAGAAATTGACCCGTTTGTTGATGAGGCTCTTAAATGGTTTGAAGATAATCCTAAATTAGAAGTTGAAGATTATAAAAATAAACAAAAAGAATGCGAAGATAAGATTAAACCTCTAATTACTAAACTTTATGGTGCTGTTCCACCAATGGGTCCAGGAATGAGTTCACCGTTCACAACTTCTGGCGGAGAACAACCACCTCCACAAGAACCTAGCGTAGATGATCTTGATTAATAATAATTTAATTTATTTTTATTAGCAATTGTTTGTATTTCAATATTATTGCGTAATCTTGGTGATAAATATTCAATAGTATCGCCATCATTTTTTACACATTTTAAAGCTAAATCATAATGATCTTTTAATTTATCATTTGCGTAATAAATAACAAGTGGATAAAAATCAATAAGTTCATTAATAAAATCATAATCTGCTCGTAATTCTTTTGAAGCATATCTTATAACAGTTCTATCTTTTTTACATAATAAAAGCATTATTTTTTTATCATTTTTATATTTATATGGCAAATATTGTATTAGTGTTGGAATATTATTTAAAAATATTAAAATGACATCATCGCTAATCAACATTTTTTTTATAAAATATATATTTAAATAATGAGGATTAATTATTTTTGAACATAAAAATACAAAATCATTTTTTAAATATAATTGTTTAAAAATTTTAGTGCTTGTATAAGTTAATTTTTTACTGAAATATTTGTCAAGAATATAATAATTATATATTTTATCTACAATATCATCATTATTAAATTTTTTTTTTAATGATAATAAAATATAATTATCCATCTTATATTATTATCATTATTATTTTATATTAATTTAGATAATCTTCAATAATACAATTAATATTCGCAGCAGTTGCTGATATAACTGATATATAATTAAAATAAGTTGTTTCAAGTAAAAATAATGATGATGACGTTGGTATTTGATTTAAGTTAATGTTTTGTGGAACACCTATCGCGCATACATTAATTGTTCCTGCTGATATATTTGAAGAAATATAAATGTCATATTGAATTATATTTGGATTTCCATTTGAACTAAAAACACCACTTACTGGCATACATTTAATTGAAAATGTTCTATATGGTAAATTACTTGTAGCACCATCTAAATATAACATTTGGGTATAGCTTGCCAAATTAATATCATATTTATAATAACTTGTTCCACTTAATGTAACAGCATTATTACAATTAATTGTAAATCCATTCTTTTTCTTTAAATTCGGTAAAATATTGGAATTTAAATATTTAGATGCTAATGATGTTCCATTTTCTATAAATGAATTGGCAGAAGCAGTTGTCGTAACAACTAAATTACTAGTAGTAGTTAAATTTGAATTATAAATATTACTACAATTGATATTACTTATATTAATGTTACTATTAATTGCTAAAATTGATTGATATTTTGTTGTTAAAGTTGTATTTAATTCAGTTCCTTTATATACAAAAGATGTTGCTGATGTTAATGATGGAATTTCAACAATATTTGTAGTTGGTATTTTAATAGCTGGTGCTCCCAACCCAGTTAATATATACATATTATTAATGCTTCGTATCACCATATCACCAATAGCTGCAGATGATGAAAATCCTCCAACTGTTCCCGCAATAGCTATATTATTTCCATTTGTTGCCCCCCATTGAATATTTGGAATACTATAATTTAATATTAAATCTCCGGTTAGTGAACCACCTGACAATTGTAAATATTTAGATGTTAATGCTGTACCATTTTCTTGAATTGTAGTAGCATTCATTGTTCCATTGACTTGTAAAGCGGATGAAGGGTTTGTAATACCAATGCCAACATTTCCTCCGCCTGTTATTCTCATAAGTTCATTCGCTGTTGTACTTGATGTTCCTACTCTAAACTGAAAAGAGTCGCTTGTTGATGGAATATTATGAATTAATCCAGATGTAGCACCAAAACCAGTATATTGAAAATTATTTCCTAAATCGTATAAAGAAATAACTTTTAATATTGCTCCTGCGTTTATATGTAATGTTGATAATGGATTAGTTGTTCCAATGCCTATTTTAGTATTTACTATTAGATTTTGAGAAACAGTTGCTGCTGTATTTGTGATTGATAATATAGTTCCATTTCCGCCATTGAAACCTAGATTAATTGATCCTCCTGAATTTGTGGCATAATTTAATGTAATACCTATATTACTTGCTGATGGACTATAAATTGTATTAGCACCATCATTTCCACCTATTCGTAAATTAGCTCCATCTCCTAGATATAAATAACCATTAAAATCAGCATAAAATTTTTGATTTAATGTACCTCCAACAGTTCCATTAGTAAAATATAAATTTGACGATGAAGTATATAATCTCCAAGCAGCACCGCCAATATCCCATAAATTTAAAGCAGATGAAGCACTTCCATTACCTATATAAAAATCAGTAGCAGTTGTTCCATTATGAACCCTTCCATTTCCATTAACATCTAACTTATAACCTGGATTCGTTTTTCCTATTCCTACATTACCTGATCCACTTGTTGCTTGTAATGTTAAATTTTGATTATAATCATATCCTTGTCTTATTGTTTGTATTGCTGCGGCACTAGATGCTGTTGGAGAATTTATCATTAATTCATAATTACCAAGTGCAAACACACTATTACCACTTAATGTTGAAGAATCTATAATTACTAAACTATAACTCCATATTGCTCCTCTACAATCCAATGTTGTTCCTGAAATTAAAGCATTTGTACCGATGCCTAATGTACCTGTTAAATTTCCACCTGATAATTGTAAATATTTAGATGTTAATGCTGTTCCATTTTCTTGAATTGTTGTAGCATTTAATGTTCCAGTTACTTGTAACGTAGTAGAAGGATTTGTTAAACCAATGCCAACATTTCCATTTGCCAAAATAATCATATTTCCGCCAAGTCCTAATGGCAATCTGGTACTTCCATCAGTAGCAATAGCATCAACTGATGGATATGTTATATTACCTTGATTTGGCATTAATCTTAAAACAGGATTAGTAGTATTTGACGCCAAAAGAGTACTATCTGCTAACCATAATTGTCTATTTGCTAATGTATTAACACCGCATAAGAAAGCAATACCGCCTGTTGTTAAACCTGTATTTGTATAAAATTGTTGTCCTGATAATACTATTCTTGGTTGTGTTTGTGTTGTTGAATATAATTCTAATGATGATGTTGTTGTTGTTCCAATTCCGATTGAACCTGATAATTGTCCACCACTTAATTTTAAAAATATGTTTGATGCTGAATTTGAGGTTAATAAATTAGTTGGTAAACTTGATGTTGTTAAGAAAATGTTTGATGCTGAATTTGAGGTTAATAAGCCAACTGGAACGTTTATCAAGTTGTTATAATTTAATAATGTTATATTTGAACCAACACCAAGTAAAGCAGACGAAGAATTTAATAAAGGCTGATACGTTGATGTAGCCGTTGATTGTAATAAGAAGATATTAGACGAGGCATTAGACG
>Ga0214921_10003507_pt1 | contig 23881 bp, 18 predicted proteins | sample LL1505_MetaG_FD_177992 | JGI IMG/M metagenome (GOLD analysis project Ga0214921, IMG submission 177992) | Freshwater microbial communities from Lake Lanier, Atlanta, Georgia, United States - LL-1505 | ecosystem: Environmental > Aquatic > Freshwater > Lake | place: USA: Georgia | collected...
AAAGGTTGCCGTTGTAGATGTCAACTAATCTACGAATGATTTCTTCTTCGATTAAATCAACAGTTTTGCATTTGCCCTCATCATCAAAAATATCAATTAATTCGCTGTTAATATCGGAATTTTTTTTGATCGCCGATTTGGCTTTGGTAATGCTGTTATTTTCTTTATTTAATAATTGCGGAAAATGTTCCGGCTTAAGGAAATCGCCATCGCAAAGCACTACGGCGCGAAAAACCGAGTTTTTCAACTGGCGCACATTATCTTCCCAATCGTAATTAAAGAGCAGATAGAAAGTGTCTTGGTTAATGGCTTTGATTTTTTTGTTTTCGTTAATACTGAAATCGCGACAGAAATTTTCGGTTAAAAGCCTGATATCATCTTCACCGCGCTCTTTAAGAGATGGAACCTTAATTGGGAAAGAAGAAATTCTATAACGCAAATCTTCACGAAATTTACGCGACAAAACCATTTTTTCCATGTCGCGACAAGTTGATGAAATCACGCGAACATTGGCACGAATTGGAAATTTTCCTAAAACCGGAGTAAATTCACCTTCTTGCATAAAACGCAAAAGTTTTACCTGTAAATCAGCACGCAAAGAATCGATTTTTTCAAAGAAAATTGTGCCATTATTGGCTTCACGAATTTTACCGATATTTTTAATCATACCGTCGGCGAGCATTCTTTCCGAACCAAAAAGCTCTTCTTCGGCGTTGTTGCTTTTCAATAAATCACATTCAACGGTTATGAATGGCTTTCCTGATCTTGGGCTGGAACCATGAATTGCGCGAGCCAAAAGCTCTTTTCCCGAACCGCTTGGCCCTTCAAGTAAAATTGGAATCGTTGAATTAATTGCTTTTTTTGCCAGTTTGATGGCATTGGAAATTGATTCGCTTTGACCGATCACATCTGAGAAAGCCACCTGATCTTTGCCTTTGCGAGCCAAGTGCGAAACTTGATATTTCAGGTTTTTCTTTTCAATCGCGTTGTTGATTGAAGCGGTAACGCGGGCGAAAATATCGCGCTCGCCTTTTACTATATAATCAATCGCGCCATAATTAATTGCGGTAACTGCTAGAGTTACGTCTTTATTGGCTGTGAGAACTATTACCTGTAAATCACCTTTGATTGGAGCAATCTGTTTTAGAACAGTTAAACCATCTAAATCAGGCATTGAAAGGTCAAGCAACATCACGTCAATATCATGATAAGATAGACCTTTTATGACTTTTTTATTCATAAAAAAATCTACCACTTCCATGCCACTACTCATGACTAAATAGTTGTGATTCAGATCTTCTATAAATTTGCCTAGAACCTTGCGCTGCGTAGGTTCATCGTCAACAATCAAAATATTACGTTTAACCATAATTTATAATTTACTGATTTGTTTTCTCGCGAAGTTTTTTTTCTTGTAACAATTGAATAATTTTGGCTGCCGTTTCTTCAACTGATCTTTTTGTAACATCAATTACCGGGCAGTTCAGTTTGGCGAATAATTTTCTTGATTCTGCAACTTCGTTTTTGATCGATTCGATATTAACATAATCGCTTACAGACTCTTGTCCAATCGAACTTAAACGGCTTTGTCTTATTTGCACTAATTTTTCTGGATTAATTGTTAGACCAACAATTAAAGGTTTTTTTAAATCGTAAATGCTTGCTGGCATTGTCTCGATTGAAACAAATGGAATATTTCCTGTCTTATATCCACGACAAGAAAGATAAACTGAGGTTGGCGATTTTGATGTTCGTGAAACTCCGACAATCACAATATCGGCATCATATAAATCCCAACCAGCTTGTCCGTCATCGTGATTAATTGTATAACTTATTGCTTCAACGCGTGAGAAATATTCTCTGTCGAGCAAGTGCTGGCGACCGATTGTATGGCTAATATTCATTCCTAAATAATTAGAAAATTCGGCTATAATATGTGATAAAACTGGAATACAGGGAATTTTTAATTCGTAACAATGGCGCTTCAGAGAATCAGTGAAATCATCATGCAAAATTGTATACATCACAATTCCGGGATCTTTGGCAATCGACTCCATAACCCTTTCCAACTGAGGCTTGGTGCGCACCAAAGGCCATATAAAATCGTTTGATTCAACACCTTCAAATTGCGATAAAACTGCGCGCGCCACTGAACTTAAAGTTTCGCCGGTAGAATCAGAAATTAAGTGGATATTAATAATTTTTTGAGACATTACTTCATTGATGGAATGTTGATATCAGAATTCACCACCACAGTAATTCTAGTACCTTGAGGAACGCGTATAACCGGATTGGAATTAAGCGAAGATCCAATTACTTGCCCTACGGTATCAATGATTGTTTTACTTACGTCGTAAATTGCTTGATTAGCAGCGCTTCCAGTAGTTGTGGTTGTACCTTGAGTTGGATTAGTTGTTGTCGTATTTGACTGACTACCACTTCCTAAAAGTTTCTGCGCCGCTGCAACACCGCCAACAGCAAGAATACTTGTCAACATTGAATTGGCGACAAGAGCGCTATATTTATTATCAACATCTCCCGGAATTCCCGATCTGCCAAATTGATCAGAGGCATTGAAAGTAACCGCCATATCAACTCCATCTGGTCTAATTAGACGCGTCCAAGCTATTTCAACCCTGCCCTGACCGCGCGTGATTTTACTAGAATAAGTTCCAAATAATCTTGAGCCGCGCGGAATTAGAATTTGATTGCCTGCTTCTGCATAAACATCACGACTAATTATTGCGCGCACAAAACCAGGAATTTCAGTGTTAATCGCTGTTTCTAAAACCGCAGTTAATAATTTACCTTGAGCAATTGTATGAGCGCGATCGCTAATAAAAGTTGCAGTAACTCCAGCTTTACTTTTTTGTAATTTATCAATCGGATCTTGATTCAAGTTTACAATATTATTTTCATAACCAACGCCACGAGATGGCGCGCCCTCGGCGGTGCCGCCAAAAACAATTATTGGAGCATAGCGCGGATCGGTTTCTTTGGTTTTTCCCGGTTGATTATTATCGACATTGGGTTTTTCCGGATTTTGCGGATTAACCTGCGTTGGATTGTTATTTTGCTGATTTGGCATATTTTGCGTAGGCAATAATTGCTGCGGAGCTTGAGGATTTTGTTGTGGATTTGTCGTTGGAAGAACTTGCTCAGACTTCAAATCCATTCCTTCAGGAAGTTCTGGTAAAGTTGGAACATCAGGTTTTGCCGGCTTATCTAAAAGCGAAACATCTTCTTTTTTCTCTGGAGCTTCAATTTCAAATGGAGATTTTCCTTCCTCGCTTGGCGCTACTCTTGATGGCGGAGGCGCCACTTCTTCAAGATTTTCTTTTTTTGGCTCATCAGCTTTAAAAAACATAAAATAAACCACTACCGTAATCAAAATTGATGAGGCAGCGATTATCGCCATTTTACTTTTTTTTGCCGCTGCAATCGCGGGACCACTTGCTCCGACTTCCGCACTTTCTACTTCATCTTCTCGATCGTCCATCTCCGGATCTGGTCTTTTTGTAATCTTGGATTTCATGAATTTGTGAATTGATTTCAAGTAAGATTAAAGGGGTTTCTAAAAAGATTTTAGACGGGCTGTTAGACGCTGTTAGCTAATTATTTTTATTCCAGATTTTGGCATATTTTGAGTGCTTTTTTGGTAAAATTTTGAAAAATATCTGGATATATTTTGAGAAATTTTACCAAAAAAATAAGCCGAAATAGGAAGAAATATGGAATAAAAAAATAATTAGCTAACCGTGTCTAGGTCACTTTTTAAATTCTAAATCCTAAACTTAAATCTTAAATTAATTTTAATTGAGCCAAAAATTTTCTTATTACCTGAAAAACTTCTTCTTTTCTTTCTCCAGTAACAATAACGTGATTTGAAAAATTTAACTCTGCTAAATATTTTTCCGATGAATGAATTTTATCATAAATAGTTTTCCCACTATCAGGGTTAACCACCGGATCTTTGTTGCCCTGAATAATCAAAGCTTTGGTATTGATTTTGGAAAGGTTTTTTTCGCAAACATGCATTAATTTATCAAGCTGTTCTACGCCTTTTAAATAATTGCGGCTATAATTAATTTTTGGATTTTCTGGAACATCATCAACATATTCCAAACGACCTCTTTCGATGTTTAATTTCTCCAACATTTCATTCCAAATATTTATTCCCGGAACCATTCGCGCTTTAAGATCGCGCAATTTTAAAGCTGAATTAATTGATACCACCGCAAATAGTTTTTTAGAAGCATGATTTTTTCTAGCGCAAGAAAGCAAACTCAAAAGACCGCCGGTTGAAAAACCGATCAAAATAATTTTGGAGCAAATGTTTTGTAAAGCCGCATATCCACGTTGTTGGCTGCTATACCAATCTTCCCAAGTTATATCTTTCATGTTGATTGGCGAGGTTCCGTGACCTTTCAAGCGCACGCCGTAAACCTTAAATCCAAAACCATTAATAAATTGCGCCAAACCTTCAATTTCACGCGATGCCGATTTATATCCATGCGTAATAACAACGCCGACCCTTTTTACTCGTGACGAATTTTTGCAGCGCGAATCCAAGAAAAAAGGCGATCCAACCGCTTTATCTTTAGAAAATTTTTCATCAAAATAAATGTCATAATCAACATCAAATGACTCAAGATCACGATGATAAATTTCATTAAAAACCTTACTTCGCAGTTCATCATCAGGCGTTTTGATATTTCTTTTCACAATATCACAGCACAATTCCAGCAACGAAAATTCATTAGCAATCACATGTAGAGAATTTTCGAGGCGAATTTCATGAAAATCATATTGTTTTTCGAGCAGCGCTTTTTTGATTTGTATTTTCCCATCGCCAACTTCTTCAATTACGCCCTGCTTTTTAGCTAGTTCGAAAACACTATCAAATTCGACATGCGATTCATCGAGAAAAATTTTAAATAAATTTTCTTCAAAAATACTGTGATTAAGCCTGTTTTTGCCAGTCTTTTTAATCATCACCGCTGACATATAAATTATTCTTTTCAAGCGGCTGATTTCAATTTCTGGATCTTTGATAAAACTTAAACTTGCAGCAAAAAGATGATCGAGATTGATCTGAATATCAGAATAAATTTCGGCCATAAACTTGCTGGTTAAGCGCGATTTTAGGTATCGTAAAATTAAATTAGTTTTGGTTTCGTCTTTTATAATCGGAATCTGGTTCACCAAGTTGCGCGTTGGTTTCGCATAATCTGCCAGATTTATCGGATTACCAAAACTGATATTTATTTCAGCGCCGAGCAAAAGATTTCCTTCAATCTCTAATTCTTCCAAAACTTGTTTTGGGATTGTTTTAATTAAACGCTGCGCCAATTTCTGGATTTTATTTATTCCGGGACGCAACGGATAATAGGTGATATTGAGTGGAATGATGTGGGTGCTGATATCTTTAAAATATTCTTGATAGGGAACATCAAGAAATTCTTCAAAATTCTTTAAAACATTAGCTTGGTTTTTGGCGTAAGCCTCAACAATATCTTCGCGATAAATTTCTGACTTCAAAGCCAAAACTGCTGAACCAGTTCGAACTGGCCCCACGCGATAAGGCGTGTAATTAATGAAACGCTGCTCATGTTTGATTTCTTTGCTTTTTAGCATGCTGCCTTCCGGATAAATCATCCAATCATATTCGCCGGTGATTAGGTCTTTGACGATTACATTATCGCGGTTTTTATGTTTGGTAGAAATGGTTCCAACTGATTCCAAAAAACGCCCCAAAGCACCGTGATAAAGACTAGAATCAGCAAGACAGCGCACTTGACGGCCGGTATGTTTGTATAAAATATAGGGAACAAAAAAAGTTTCAGAACGCGTGAAATGATTAGCCACAAACATAATTGGCTGTTGTGGCAGTTTTTCTATTCCGGTAACGGAAAAATTTGAGCCAAGGATTTTTTCTAAAAATCGAAGCGCAATTGCGGCATAGCGAAAATTTTTACTTGGCATGAATTAATAATACTGTTTGGAGACTTTATAACAAACCTCGGAATCTTTATTTCCTTCAAGTCCGTATGGACCCCGTCGTAAAGGCAGGGTGACACTGAGTATGTTTTTTGCACATACACTTCTAACTTGTTTTTTCAGGCAAGACAAAACTGTCACCCCGTCTTCACGACGGGGTTCCATAAGGGCTTGAAACTTACCCTAGCTTAAGAAAAAGCTTTCTCAAAAACCATTTCGTTAATCTTGGTTAATTCTCTAACTTCAACCTCAACTCCAGAAATACGAATTTTTTCTTTGGAAGTTTCGCCAATTTTAATAAGTGAAACTCCTTTTTTCTCAGCTTTTTTCTTAAACTCTGCAACCATTGCACAATCAAGAGCCACAATATAGCGCGATTGATCTTCTGAAAATAAAATTTGATTTTCTTCGCCAACAAATTCTGAAATATCAAGATCGCAGCCTAATTTTTCGTTACACATTTCAAATAAAGCAACCAACAAACCACCATCCGAAACATCGTGGCAAGCGTTGATTGATGAGCTTTCAATCAATTCACGGATAAATTCTGAGTTCTTTTTTTCTTCAGCTAAATTAACTTTAGGCGGATTTTTTTGCGGCGCAATTTTTAAAATTTCACGTTCATAAAGCGAACATCCCAAGTGACCTTCGTTTTTACCAATTACAAAAATTGCATCACCCGCCATTTTAAATTTAGCATCACATCTTTTATTTAAATCTTTCAACAAACCAACGCCACCAATTGCTGGAGTTGGCTGAATTGCTTTGCCATCAGTTTCGTTGTAAAGCGAAACATTTCCTGAAACCACTGGATAATCCAAAGCTTTACAAGCTTCGGTAATTCCCTGAATTGCCAAAACAATTTGACCCATAATTTCTGGTTTTTGTGGATTGCCAAAATTCAAACAATTTGTAATTGCAAGAGGCTTGCCGCCAACCGCTGAAATATTGCGGTAAGTTTCTGCAACCGCTTGTTTGGCACCTTCAAAAGGATTAGCTTCTACATAACGCGGCGTACAATCAGTTGAAATTGCCAAAGCTTTATTTGTGTTATGAACGCGCACAATTGCTGCATCGCCGCGAGTGTAAAGCGTGTCGTTCATTACTTGTGAATCATATTGTTCGTAAATCCATTTTTTAGATGCCAGATCAGGAACTTGAAGAAGTGTTTTTAGGTTTTCTAGAACTTTAGACATTAGGGAAATTTGAGATTTAAAATTTAAGATTTTTGGAATTTAAGGGCTTTTGATTTAAGAGTTAAGAATGAAATTAATTTATTTACACTGACTCAAAACCACTTCCACCCTACCCTCCCAGAACTCCTGAATCACAACGTTTGGATGGTAATTTTTTATGATTTCATAGTTTAGATCACAAGGAAATTCATTATCATAAAAACTTTTAGAAAAATGTTCTGACATATAGCCAAATAAATCGCCGAAATAAGAATCCTGATAACCAAAAATAACCGGCAAATTTTTATTAGAATTTTCAAAGAAATTTAATTTGTGAAAAAACTTAATTTCCGCCGCAGTTGGCGTAACGCGATGATAAGTTTGAGTGAATTTCGGAGTTAATTCATAATTACGATTTGTAGTTTCAACGCCCATAATATCGGAAATATCACCGCGAATAAATTCATCTTCTTTTTCTAAAAAATCTTTTCGCAAATGCGGTTTTATTTTTAGCGCTTTAGCAATTTCAACATAGCCATAATGGGCGCCGCGCTTGTTCCAATGCGTGTCGGTTTTATGGTAAATCACTTCATTTTCTTTAGCTTTTTTTAAAGTCGGACGCAAATCAACCAGTGGAAAATCAGGGTATTTTGCTTTTAGCGCATTTAAAAATTTATCAATTCTATGCGGCTCATTTGGCTTAATATAATCTGGCAAAAACTCTGGATAAACCGTGCTTTTATCGGCGGCAATTATCAGCAAATAATTGATATTTTTTTCGCGCATTTTTTTCCAGTTTTCGCCAAATGATTTTACACCGCGTTCAATCATTTCATCAGAAATTGTCGCCATTCCGCGAGCATCGAGAAGCGAATTATGATTATCAAAATAAAACCAACCATCTTTACCAACAACAGCGCGCGCGTCGGGCGATTCATCAAAAACTTTATCCATCATGTGGCTGTTTAACGAAACCAAACTTTTGCGAAAGCCGTAATTATCGTTAAAATATTTTTCAAAATTTTTAGGAAAAGTTTTTAACTCAATGAAATTTTGCGGAAGATTAGGTTTTGCAATTGGCTGACGCTTTTCAAACAAATCTTTAACTGGCGAAAAATGAAAAATACTATCCAAGGCTGGAAGCCCTAGAATTATGGCGAAAGCTGTGATTAAAAGTTTGTTTTGTTTCATTCAAATTAAAACTGAAAATAAATAAACGGATTATGCGTTGCCGCCGAAAGTCTGGTTAAAGAAAACAGCAAAACCACAATCAAAAACGCATCAAAACTCCACATAAAAATTCTGTTTTTAGAAAATTTCTGCACCAATTTTTTAATCAAAGGTGAAAATCCCAGCAACGCCAAAACAAAAGACATCCATATAAAATGCGATCTCATTAATCTTGCCACATCATTGGAAATCGCGGCAATTTCATTTCCCAAAAACATGGTTTTTAAAAAGCCAATTGAATGAGTTAAATCAGGGCTGCGGAAAAAAACCCAGCCAATCATCACCACAAAAATTGCATAAAAATTCTGCATAATTTTTGGCATGAAATCTAAAAAATTTTCTCCGATTTTTAATCTTTCAAATACTAAAAACGCGCCGTGAAACATGCCCCAAATTATAAAATTGCAACTGGCGCCGTGCCATAATCCGCAAAGAAAAAATACTAAAACTAAATTGAAATATTGACGAGTTATTGAAACACGATTTCCGCCTAAAGGAATATAAACATAGTCGCGAAACCAAGCAGAAAGCGACATGTGCCATCTTCTCCAAAATTCTTTTATTGATCTTGAGATATAAGGATAATTGAAATTTTCGGGGAATTTAAAACCAAAAATTCGCGCCAGACCAACGGCCATATCGGAATAACCTGAAAAATCGAAATAAATTTGTAATGTATAACAAACAAGTCCCGCCCAAGCTAAAGGCGAATTTATTTCAGTTAAAGGCGAAGAAAAAATTACGTCAGCAAATTCACCAAGCGGATTGGCGATGATAATTTTTTTGCCCAAACCAATTATAAAACGGCGAATTCCATAAGTTATAGCGAAGAAATTATGGCTGCGTTTGGTTAAATATTTTTCGATAAAATTATAACGCACAATTGGTCCGGCGATTAGCTGCGGAAAGAAAGCGATATAAAGCGCCAAATCAAAAATATTTTTTTGTGGGCGACATTTTCTGCGATAAATATCGATTAAATAAGAAATGGCATGAAAGGTGAAAAACGAAATTCCAATTGGCAGGCTGATTTTTTTATTGGCAATTTGCAGCGAAAAAAGTTGGTTTAAATTTTCAATTACGAAGTTGGAATATTTAAAATAACCAAGCAGCGCAAGGTTGAAAATTATGGCAATTGTGACAAAAAAATTGCGTGATTTTTTGTCAATTAATATTCCAAAAAAATAATTCGCCGCGATGGAAATAAGCAAAAGCCACAAATAATGCATTTCGCCCCAAGCGTAGAAAAGCAGGCTGGCGATCAGCAAAATGGAGTTTCTAACATTTTTCGTCGCCAGTTTTTTGGGCGACAAAAAATAGAAAAACAGCGTTAAAGGCAAAAACGCGAAGAGAAAAATATTGGAGCTAAAAACCATGATTTAGTTAATTCTTAGAGATTTTAGAAGCGTCTTAATTGCGACTATCAATCAGACTATTAATCCAAGGGCGATCATATTCTGGAGCGCTTTCAGAAAGTGGTTCTGACGGAATATCAGCGTAAATTTCGCCATTCATTTTAATAACTACGCGTCCACTATTAGTTACAATTCCAATCACCGCAAAATCAAGCCCCCATTTTTCAAAAATGGCTTTGGCAAAATCTTCGCGTTCTGGCTTAATAATCATCAACATTCTTTCTTGAGATTCAGAAAGCATGATTTCGTAAGGCGTCATGTTGGTTTCGCGTTGCGGCACATTTTCTAAATTTAGTTCAATTCCAGTTCCGCCTTTGCCCGACATTTCAAAACTAGACGAAGTCAAACCCGCCGCGCCCATATCTTGAATTGAAAGAATGCAATCTGATTGCATCAATTCCATGCAAGCTTCGAGCAAAAGTTTTTCCGCAAACGGATCGCCAACTTGAACCGTTGGGCGCTTATCTTCGTCGCCTTCTTTAAATTCGTCCGACGCCATAACCGCGCCGTTAATGCCGTCGCGACCAGTTTTTGAACCAACATAAACCACTGACGCGCCAATTTGCGAAGCGGCGGAATAAAAAATCTTGTCCGAATCGGCCAAACCAACCGTCATGGCGTTGACAATAATGTTGCCATTGTAGCTTTTATCAAAAGTAACTTCGCCGCCAACGGTTGGAACGCCAACGCAATTTCCATAACCGCCAATTCCCGAAACCACGCCGTTGACCAATTGCTTGGTTTTTGGATGATTAATATCGCCAAAACGCAGCGCGTTTAAATTAGCAATTGGGCGCGCACCCATGGTAAAAACATCGCGCAAAATTCCGCCAACTCCCGTTGCCGCACCTTGATAAGGCTCGATGAAAGACGGATGATTATGACTTTCCATTTTAAAAACCACCGCTTGCCCATCACCAATATCAATTACGCCCGCATTTTCGCCCGGCCCGCAAATCACCCACGGCGCGTTTGTATGCATGGTTTTCAAATGTTTTTTAGTCGATTTGTAAGAACAATGTTCCGACCACATTGCCGAAAAAATTCCTAGTTCTGTAATTGTCGGCACGCGCCCTAAAATTTCTAAAACTTTGGCATATTCGCCTTCGGTTAAATTATGGTCTTTAATAAGTTGCGGAGTAATTTCGATTTGTTTCATAAGATTTTTTTGATTAGTTTTTTGTTTTATGTTTTTTTGAATTGGTCGCGAATTTTGCTGGTTTGTTAGTTTTTATCAAAAAAGCCAAGCAAAACATCGATTGTAGCAGTAATTTTAATTCGGTTAGTTGGAACGATAACGTAACGCCAAGGTTTTGCAATTTCAAATTTGCCAATATTTTGGCTTATTAATTGGCAAAATTTTTCTGCCGTTTGTTTTCTTGCCAAAACATTTAATACCAAGTTGCGATCAAAAAGTGAGTGTTATACTCCCAATTAAGCTTCGTCTTTTTGGTAAAAATTTTCTCGGATAATGACGTTGTAACGCTTGGTACAACTTACATTATCTGTCGTAATTTTTCCTCAAAAATACTCATAATCTTGACCCTATTTACTTGTACTTAAAACCGCCGCAATCTCTCTAAAACTCGCAAGCCCCGCTTCTAAATTCTCAATAATATCTTCAGCCAAAATTTCTGGATCTGGAAGATTATCAAGATCAGCCAAGGATTTATCTTTAATCCAAGAAATATCTAAACTGGTTTTATCGCGAGCAATAATTTCTTCGTAAGAAAATTTTCTAAAACGTCCTTCGGGGTTTGTTTCTGCGTTAAAAGTTTCTTTGCGTTTATGCCTGTTTGCTGGGTTATAGCACTCAATAAAATCTTTTAAATCTTCGAATTTTAGCGGGTTTCTTTTTAGAGTGTGGTGAATGTTCGTTCTGTAATCATAAACCCAAATCTCCTTTGTCCAAGCGGTTTTGCTGGCTGGCTTATTATCAAAAAAAATCACATTGGCTTTCACGCCTTGAGCATAAAATATTCCAGTTGGTAAGCGCAAAATTGTGTGAAGTTCGGTTGTTTCTAAAAGTTTTTTACGCACAGTTTCGCCAGCTCCGCCTTCAAATAAAACATTATCTGGAACCACAACCGCAGCCATTCCTGTTGTTTTTAGCATGGTTCTGATGTGTTGAACAAAGTTTAGTTGTTTGTTGCTGGTGGTCGCCCAAAAGTCTTGGCGATTGTAGGTTAAATCATCTTTTTCTTGCTCGCCTTCTTCGTTGGTAAAAGTTTGGCTGCTTTTTTTGCCAAATGGCGGATTAGCTAAAATATAATCATAAGTTGTTGGCGAGGCTGCAATTAAAGCATCAGCAGGAGAAATAAAATTTGCGCTGTCAATGTCGCCAATATTGTGCAAAAACAGATTCATCAAAGCTAATCGCCGCGTGCTTGCAACAATTTCATTTCCATAAAAAGTTGAGTTCTTCAAAAACTTATTTTGCTCTTTATCAAACTTGTTGTTGGCAACCAAATAATCATAAGCGGCTAAAAAGAAGCCGCCAGTGCCGCAAGCTGGGTCAGCAATTGTTTTATTTGGCTGCGGTCTAATGCATTCAACCATGGCTTTAATTAAAGGACGCGGCGTGAAATATTGTCCCGCTCCGCTTTTCACATCTTGTGCATTTTGCTCTAAAAGACTTTCATAAATATCACCTTTCACATCGGCGCCCATCACCAGCCATTGCTCTAAGTGAATCATGTCAATAATTTTGGCAAGCATTGCTGGATCTTGAATTTTATTTTGGCTCTTAACAAAAATTTGCCCTAAAATTCCTTTTTCAGTACTTAGCTCGCGAAGCAAGGTTGAATAATGCAACTCAAGCTCTGCGCCTTTTTTGTTGGTTAAACTTTCCCAATCAAAACCAGCTGGAATTTTATTTTCTCTATTATGCGGAGGCTTCACATATTCATCAGCCATTTTCAAAAACAGCAAATAAGTAAGTTGTTCTAAATAGTCGCCATAGCCCACGCCAACATCGCGAAGAGGATTACAAAAGCTCCAAACTTTTGAAACTATTGAAGAAGTATTTTTGCTCATTTTTTTAATAATTTAATTTTCTTTAATTTAAACCAACCGCCCTTCAAAAGCTTTTTTTAAGATACTTTGGCGCAAGGTTTCGCTTTGTTGTAAGGTGATTTTAATGGTTTCTTCTATTTTGTCGCAGATGGTTAGTTTTGATTCTAAGATGGCGACGATTTTTTGTTGCTCTAGGATTGGCGGGAAGGCAATTTTATAATCGGTAAAATTACCCATTCTTATGTAGTTTGTGGCTGATCCAAATTGCTTGTCATGATTTCTTTTTTTCCAATGACAAAGCATGTGGTAGTAAAGAAACTTTGGCAGCGTTTTGATTTTATTTAGAACATAAGTTCTTTGATAAGCATCAAATTCGCCGTTATAATAAAAAACCTCACCGACATTTGCTCCATTGCCCGGTAAAATTAAACTTTCACCGTTAAATCTTTTTGTATTGCAAAACATAAATTCAAAAGCGCAGGTGTAAAATCTGAATTCACCTTTAGAACTAGCATGATTTGCGTCATGTTTTCCAGTTTGAATATCGCAAATCTCACCCAACTTCTTCATTTCCCAACTTTTTGGTAATTCGCCAGCTTTTAGATTTGGGTTGGTGAGTTTGCCTTCGAAGGCGCTTTTTAATAGGCTTTGGCGGTAAGTTTTTAGTTGTTTTTGTGCGGTTAAAAGTTGCTGTTTGCCGTTTTCCAACTGGCTAAAAAGCTCTTCAATTTTTGTGACGATTTTTTGTTGCTCAAGAGGCGAAGGAAGGACAATTTTAATGTTTTCAAACTTACTTTTATTAACTATAGCAACCGTTGTGGCAGAAGATAAACTCTCCAACTGATTTCTAAATTCAACAGATTGAGCCTGATAAAAAAGAAAACTCCCTTCAATTTTTTCTGAAGGAATAATAGCATTTATTTGCTGATTTGAAGCTACTGGAACTTTATTCAAAGCAGTTCTTCCTAAGTTACCAATACACGTTACCAAAACAGAATTTATTGGCAAAATTCTTGCCAATCTAGATCCCTTTTCTGAAAGCTTTTCGGGAGCGTCCGCTATTGTGTTATCAAATAACTGAGGCGGCTTTACAAAAGGAATGTAGTTGCCATAGTTATTCGGATCATTTTTTGATGGGGTATTTCCAGTAACACACTTCCCAATCTCTAGCAGTCTTTTAATCTCCCAGCCTTTCGGCAATTTACTTTCTTCAATCATTATTCTGCCAAAGCCTCATTTAATTCATCAATAATTGCATCGCTTTGACTGCCAAACAGCTGCCACATTTTGCTAAGTCCGCCTTTGGCGTTGAAAGGGTTTAAATCAAAGTCTTCTTTTTCAATGTGAAAGCTGGCGGCGTTGTGTTCTTTAATTAAGCGCAGCCATTGCATTTGTTCTTCATTATATTTTGTTGCTCCTGCCTGCTTTTTAAAAACCCAGTTTTGGAAGTTTTTATCTACGGTTTTATTGTAGTTGGTAAGCGTTTGGTCAATTCCGCTGCTTTTGCGAATTAGTGACATTAGCGCGGTTAGTTCATTGTCGACCGCTCCAGCAGATTCTTTATTTGCTTCAAAGGCTTTCCAAACATTAAGCGGATTAAGAATTGGTTTTTCAGTTTTTAATTTTTCTAAAACTTGTCTGATGTCGGCAAAAGTAAGTTCGCGGCGGCGAAAAGGTTGATTGTAGAAAATTTGCAAAGCTTTGAGTTCGTCTTTATTGGCTAAAATCCACTCTTCAAAAGAGTTTATTAATTCTTGGGCTTTGTCTTTGTTTTCTTGGCTCCAGCCAGCAAATATTACTTCGTCTGGATTGCTAAGATCAATTTTTTGTTCAAGAGTTTTGCGAGCGTTTTCGATAAATTCATTTAGCTCGCCAGTGAAAACTTTGGCAGCTTGGTTTTGTAGTTCTTCAAATTTAGATTTGATTTTTCTTGCGATTTCTTCTGGCGCTTGGTTGGCTTTTTCGTTTTCTACTTTGTCAGCAATTTCTTCTAAAATGTCTGGATCAAAGGCTTCGAGAAGATCTTTGGCAACTTGAGAAATTGTTTTGCCGCCAGCTTTTTTTGCAAATTCTAGCTTTTGTTTTTCAGTTAATTGCTTGTCTAAACCCGCTAAGCGGCTGGCAATTGTGGTGAATAATTCTTCATCTCTTGCGCCAACTGCAATAGCTCGAAGCAAATCTTTTAAAGGTGCTGATGGTTTTTTGTCTAACGGGCGAATATCGGTTTTTAAGCTTTTTGAAACGCCAATTGCGTCAAAAATAACAAAGTGATCTTTGGTTAGTTTGGCGGTTGGTGTTACTTTGCGTAAAGCGTCGAGATCGATGGTTCTGGTGCCGCGACCTTTCATTTGTTCAAAATAGTTGCGGCTTTTTACGTCGCGCATAAAAAGCAAACATTCTAAAGGCTTAACGTCGGTGCCAGTTGCAATCATATCAACTGTGACGGCAATTCTTGGATAAAAGCTGCCGCGAAATTCTGATAAAACACTTTTTGGGTCTTCGCTGTTGTAAGTGATTTTTTTGCAGAATTTATTTTCTTCGGCAAATTCTTCGCGAACAATTTGAATGATGTCGTCTGCGTGGCTGTCGGTTTTAGCAAAAATTAAAGTTTTTGGAACTTCAAAAATACCATCTTTGTCAAAACGATCGGTAAAAATTTTCGGTAAATTTTCTTTGAAAGATTTGATGATGGTAATGATTTGGTTTGTGTTTACAACATCGCGATCAAGCTGTTTTGCCGAATATTTCTCATCTTCGTCTTGCAATTCGATGCGTTTTTTACGGCTTAGTTTTTCGCGATGTTCGACATATTCTAAAGCTGGAATAGTTGCGCCTTCTTTGCTGATTTTGGTGTCGATGATAAAAACTTTGCTCGGCACATTTACGCCATCAACAACCGCCATTTCGTGAGAATATTCACTGACAATGTTTTGATTAAAATAGCCGATGGCTCGTTTATCTGGCGTTGCGGTTAAGCCAATTTGAAAGGCATCATAATAATCTAAAACCTGTTGCCAAAGGTTGTAAATGCTGCGGTGACATTCATCGATTACAATAAAATCAAAAAACTCGATTGGCATTTTTGCATCATATTCGAGAGGTGGAATTTTTTTGTGTTGCCACTTGGCTTCGTGCGGGTTTTCTTCTTCGGCTTTTTCGTCTAATTCTTTTCCTTTTAAAACCGAATAAAGGCGCTGAATTGTGCTAATTACAACTTGGCTATCTTTTGGAATGTGGCTCGATTTTAAGCGAGAAACAGCGTAAAGCTCGGTAAATTTCTGGTTGCTGTCATTTGGAATGAATGACATGAATTCTTGTTCGGCTTGTTCGCCGAGGTTCTTGGTATCCACTAAAAATAAAACTCGTTTGGCTTTGGCGTATTTTAACAAACGATAAATGAAAGTGATGGCGGTGAAAGTTTTGCCAGAGCCTGTTGCCATTTGTATTAAGGCTTTGGGGCGATTTTCTTTGAAGGAGATTTCTAGTTTGTTGATGGCTCTAATTTGGCAATCTCTCAAAGATTCTGTCGGCAAATTTGGCAAATCTAATAATCTTGTTCTAAGTGATTTTTCTTTAAGCCATTGGCTAAGAGTTTCGGGGCGATGAAAATTAAATAATTCTCTTGCTCTTGGTTTTGGATCGTTGAAATCGGTGAATCGATTGATCTTGCCAGTGCTGATATAAACAAAAGGAAGGGGTTCATTTTTTAAATATTTTAGTTGGGCTTTGGCGTAATTTTCGCCTTGCTCTTCGTGAATGCTGAATCGGTGACCCTCTTCTTCACGCTTTGCTTCAATTACTCCGCAGGGTTTTCCACCAACAAATAAAACATAGTCAGCTGGGCCGACGTCAGTTGGATATTCTTTAACTGCAACGCCAAGAGCGGCAAAGAGATCTATTTTTTTAATATCTTGAACTATCCAGCCGCAATCTCTTAGTTGCCTGTCTATTTCATCTCTGGCTATTTGTTCGGGATTTTGATTAATCATTAACTCGCGATTGTTTAATAGTTTTATCATTCTTTATATAACATTACCAACTTCTCGATTCTCAACGAATCTGCTGGCTAGTGGTGATTTTTTATTTTTAATCAGCCCAATTTGAATACTTGTTTAGTTCCAAATTCTTCTGTTCGGATTAATAAAAAATAAATTTTGTTGCCTTAAATTTTGTCGGCAATTTCGCTAGAAAAGCTGTAGTTTCCCGTAACCATTTGCACGTCGTCGCAATCTTCTAAAGCGTCGATCATTTTCATAAGTTTTTGGGCTTGTTCAAGATCGGAAATTTCGATGCTGTTTTTTGCTTTCCAATCAAATTTTGCTGAAAGCGGATCTTTGAATTTTTCGGTTAAGGCGTCGCGCACCGCGCCTAAATTTTCTGGTTGTGTAATTACAATGTGAAGTTCGTTTGATGATTCAACTTCATCGGCTCCAGCTTCTAAAGCCGCTTCAAACATTTCTTCTTCCGACGCAACTTTGCCGTCAAACTGAATTAAACCAATATGATCGAACATAAAACCAACCGATCCAGTTTCGCCCAAAGCGCCGCCCGCTTTGGTGAAAATGCTGCGAACCTCAGAAGCGGTGCGATTGCGATTGTCGGTTAAGGCTTCGACAATAATTGCAATTCCGCCTTGCGCGTAGCCTTCGTAGCGGATTTCTTCAAAATTATCGCCTTCATTGCCAGAAATTACTTTTTTAATCGCGGCGTCAATACGATCTTTCGGCATGTTATTTACGCGCGCTTCAATCAAGGCGTTACGCAAACGCGGATTAAATTCTGGATCAGGTTGACCAGTTTTAGCGGCGACGGTTATTTCGCGTAAAATTTTGGTAAATTTTTTAGCTTTTTTAGCGTCTTGCGCGCCTTTGCGATGCTTGATATTTGCAAACTGGGAATGGCCGGCCATGAGAAATTATTTAGAAAATTATTTAGAAGATTATTTTTGTTTTTAACGGAGAATCACCCTTCGACAAGCTCAGGGTGACAATTTTTGCGTTTGGAAATTTTGCGTTTGGAAATTTTGTTTTTGGAAATTTTGTTTTTGGAAATTTTGTGTTTAGACGGTTTTTGTGTTTAGGGTTTTTTAACTAAGAAAGAATTCCGCCAAATTTAAGCGGCGATATTTTTTTGGCAAGACCTGTGGCATCATCAATTTCAACAATTGTGGCGCATAAAGTTGCTTCGCCTTGCGCTGGTTCCATTTTGGCGAATTTGCGTTTTTCTAAAAACATGCGCAGCGGCACGGTTTTTTCCATGCCAATTATTGAATCATAATCGCCGCACATTCCAGCGTCGGTTTGATAGGCGGTGCCATTTTTCATGATGTGACAATCGGCAGTTGGAATGTGAGTGTGCGAACCAATTACGGCACTAACTTTGCCGTCTAAAAATTTTCCCATCGCCATTTTTTCTGAAGTTGCTTCGGCGTGAAAATCGACAAAAATTGCATCGACTTCTTTTTTTAAACCATGAGTTTCGATAAGCTGCGAAACCTCTTCAAACGGGCACGAAACGTGATATTTGGTAAAAACCTGACCTAAAAGATGAATGACTAAAATTTTGTGATTATCAGCGCTGTGAAAAATTCTGGCGCCAACTCCGGGACAAGATTTGGGGAAATTTGCGGGGCGCAATAAACGCTTAAAATCATTGATGAAACTGGTGATTTCTTTTTGATCCCAAATGTGATCGCCGCCAGTTAAAACATCGGCTCCGGCGTTTAATATTTCTTGAGCAGCGTTGCGATTAACGCCGAAACCGCCAGAAGCATTGTCGCAATTTACGATTGTGAAATCGATTTTATTTTCGACTTTGATTCTGGCGAGATTTTCGGTAACTATTTTGCGTCCCGCCCGACCAACTATGTCACCGCAAAATAATAGGTTCATTTTTGTTATTCCCTTCCTTGACCTTGTTTTTGTTCTTGCGCCTTTTTGTCAGATATTGCGGTTGTTGGTTCAGAACTATTTGTTGAACCCTTATCTTCCGCAACAATATCGTTTTTGTGGAACGCCGCAACAACTGCCTCTAAATCCATTAGATCTCCTTCTTTAAAAATAACCAATTTATTATCCTCGTCTCTCATATTCTCCAAGCCTTGTTCTGGCTCTTTTTCTGGCTGATCTGATAACACTTGATCTAAATTATCGGCGCCTTTGGATTCTGACAACGCATTATTAATTACTTCATTAACAAAGTTTGAAGCAACCTCGTTAATTTGATTTTTTTCATTAACCGTTTCTTCCGGTTTAGCTTCAACTTCTTTAACTTTCGGTTCATCTGCACCATTTTCTTCAGTAACTTCCTTTAGATCGTTTAGTTTTCCTTCTTCAGAATTAACCGGATCAATATCTCCGTTTGTTATCTCCGAGCTTGAAAGCTCATCACTCTTTACTTCCTTAGCTTCCAGTTCAGCTGTGTCATCTGTTTTTCCTTGATCATTAACTTCACTTTTATCAACAGCTTGCTCGCGATTTTTTTCTACTTCGGCAATTTGACTGTCGAATCCATCAATCAACTTTTGCATTTCTGGATTATTTTTATTTTCATCCTTGCCCCTTTCATCTTTTAAAATTTCTTTAAGAAGGTCAAGCTTGCCCTCTTTTTCATAAAGCCCGACGATTAATTGAGTGATAAGTTTGTCAGCATTATTTTCACCTTTCTCTTCATTTTGATCTGGTGTTGAGTTTTGAGTTTGGGCTGGAGCTTGGGCTGGATTTTGATTTGAAATTGAATCTGGAGTTTGAGTTGGAGTTTGCGAATCAAACAGGGGAATGACAGATACACTTTCTACGACATTACCCTTAGAATTATCGGGGAAAAAATATTTTCTAAGCTCATCCAAAGCATTACTTTTATTTTTTTCTTCTTCTTTGCCATCTTCGTCTATTGTGCCTCCCATAAGCTTTATTAAAGCCTTAAGCATCCCCACAATAAAGCCTTCATCTTTTTTAACGCTATCCTGCGATTCTTGATTTCCAGCACTTTGAGCTGGTGACTCTTCTGGCTTACCTAGCTCTCCATCTTTTTTTAGGGGAGCTTCATTTTGTTCGGCAACTTGTTCGAGCGATGATTTTTCATCTTCAAGAGTTTGATCAATTGACTGCTGCGATGACACTTGTTGAGGATTTTCGCTTTCTTTGGCAGCAGAATTATTCGTAATATTTTCAACAAGCTTTAGCATGTTTTCAGAAATCTGAGCTTCATTGTCACTTTTAGAAGCTAATGATGGAGAAGAATTTTTTGTCATAAATTTATTCAATTAAATTTTTAAATAAGAAAACATATCAAAGCTGATTCAAGAAACCAAACTCGGTATCTTCAGCTTTAATTGTTATATACCAAAGCAATATGTTCGGGTTTGAAGTAGCTTTGGCATATAATCAAACTGATTGAAGAACTCGCTATTAATCCAAATTCTTTCAAATTTTGATTAAGGGTGATTTTGATTAAGGGTGATTTTCCTTAAGACACAATAGACGTCACCCTGAGCTTGTCGAAGGGTGATTTAAGGCTTCGATCTTAGAATCACCCTTCGACAGGCTCAGGGTGACATCGAGTTTTTTTGTGAATCAAGGTATAATTACCTGATTAAGTATGATTACCTGATTAAGTATAATTACCTGATTAAGTATGAATTGAGAATTGTTTCTCAATTCTTTAAAAGCAAAACTATTTAATCATCCTGTCCCAAATCTTCCAAATCGTGTTCTTTAAATTTGCCTTTTCCTTTTTCAATTTTCGCGATCTTACTCTGAAAAGCTTCTGCCAATTTTTTTAGATTATCGTCTTTTTTTTCCTCTTCTAAAAAATGTTTTAAAAAATCCAGTTTATTGGCTTCGTCAAAGGAATTTGTTATCATGTCAATAATTTTTCTTTCGCTCAATGTCAGTTCAATTATAGAAAGTGAATAAGGCGCAATTTCTGCCTTTTCAATTTCGGCACTTTTATGCGCCAATCGGTCTAAAAGATTTTGTAAAATTTGTTTGGTTTTATGGCGATCCATTTTGGTTTCCTCTTTTTCACATTTCACATCTGCGCTAAATATTTCGACTAATTCATGGAGAATTTGATAAAAAATTCCATGCTCTTCATTAACATCAAGTCCTAAAGATTTTGCTTTAACAACAGCTTTCATTTCGACAACCGCTTCTCCTAAATGAGTTAAGATAATTTCCATTTTATTTTTGCTGCGTGATTTCATTTTTTCGCCATTTAATTTTAAAAAATTTTAAAAACTAAAAATATTTGCCTTTAAGAAAACCTTTTGATTTATTCTTTAATGATCTCAAAAATAACTCGAAAATTCTTTACCAAAACCCTTCCCTATTCATGGGATCAAACAATTAACAAACCTAATTAAAATGAATAAAATTCTTCTTTTTTCGCTTTCTCTAGCTTTTTGCCTAGTTGCTAAAATTAACATTGCTGCTGCGGCAACTGAATCAGCAGTTCGTATTGAAATAATGGATATTAAAAATACCAATGGAGATTTAAGTTGTTCGCTTTTTAGTTCCAAAGAAGGATATCCCGAAGATCATTCGAAAGCCTATCAAAATATACATGTTAAAATTGATTCTAACCAAGCCATTTGTGAATTTAAAAATATAGCTCCCGGAACTTACTCGGCGATAGTTCTTCACGATGAGAATAAAAATGGCAAAATTGATAAAAATTTTGTAGGAATTCCACAAGAAGGCTACGCATCATCAAATAACGAACGCCCTCGCTTTTCAGCACCCAGATTTAAAGAAGCTTCTTTCAAAGTTTCGCCCGACGCTGTCACAACAATCAAAGTTAAAATGGGTTACTAAACTATGAATAATTTAAAGGGTCAAACCGCTTTAATTACTGGCGCTTCGTCAGGAATTGGCGAAGCAATTGCCCGCAAACTTGCAGCGGAAGGTGTGAATTTGGTTTTGGTAGCAAGATCTCAAGATAAATTAACCAAACTTTCCAACGAATTAATTGAGAAAAATGCGATTCGCTCGACAACTTTGGTAGCCGATTTGTCAAAGCCCAAATGTGGAACTGATATTCTTAACCAATTAAATTCTCGCGGAATTTTTGTGGATATTCTCATAAACAACGCCGGCTTTGGAACTTACGGTTTGTTTGAAGCTATTTCGTCAGAAACAGAGCAAGATGAAATTATGGTAAATGTGGCCTCGGTTGTAGATATGACGCACGCTTTTTTACCAGGAATGCTGCAACGCCAAAAAGGCAAAATTCTTAACATCGCTTCAACCTCGTCATTTCAACCAGTGCCTTATATGGCAACCTACGCCGCCAGTAAAGCTTTTGTGTTAAGTTTTAGCGAGGCACTTTGGGCGGAGTATTACAGCCGCAAAATTCAAGTTGTTGCCTTATGTCCGGGCGCGGTAGAAACTGGATTTATCGATGTGCTTGGCGATGAATCAATTCGCCAAACTCCAATATTTTCAACCACAATTTCTCCGAGCGAAGTTGCGAATCATGCTCTTAAAGCTCTTATTGGCAAAAAACCAATACATATTATTGGCTTAAAAAATTGGCTAATGGCTTTTTCAGTTCGATTTTCGCCAAGAGCTCTGGTTGTTCTGATTGGAGAAAAAATGCTTCGCCCACAATAAATCTTAAAAAACAAAGATGAATTTTCATTTACTATTTGACAGCTCGCTTTTCATTCAAGCGCACTTTTACTTTGCTATTGCAGCCTTTTTAATTGGCACTTTTCAGCTTCTAAGAAAAAAAGGAACAACTCCGCATAAAATATTAGGCAGAATATGGGTGGTTATGATGTTTATAATTTGCCTAACCTCTTTTCAGATTAAAGAATTGATGCCTAATGGAATTTTTTGGGGATATTCTCCCATTCATTTGTTGAGTGTTTTTGTGATTATTCAAATTAGTTTGGGCGTTTATTTTGCAAAGATTGGAAACATATCAGGACACAAAAAATGTATGACTTACACATATGTTGGCGGGTTGCTAATCGCAGGTGCTTTCACTTTTTATCCGAGCAGACTTTTGTATAAAATTTTTATATCTTAGACAGGTTCTTGAAGCCTTATTTAAAAACAAATTTTAAATTGCAAAAAATAAATCCCTTCGCGATCATAGATTTCATCATTTCTAACATATTTTTCTTACCTCATAATGACTAATTCTTCTGCGCCTAAAACTCTTTACGATAAAATCTGGGATTCACATTTAGTCTACGACGATGGCTCTTCAAGCACCATTTACGTTGATCGCCAATTAATCCACGAGGTAACTTCGCCGCAAGCTTTTGAAGGCTTGCGCATGAAAAACCGCAAACCCAGAAGACCAGAAGCGCATTTAGCGGTTGCTGATCATAATGTTCCAACCACAACTGCCGATCGCGGCCACGGAACTTCAGGAATTAAAGATGCAACTTCGCGCATTCAAGTCGAAACTCTGGAAGCAAATTGCCAAGAATTTGGCATTAAATATTTTGATTTAGACGACAAAAAACAAGGCATCGTTCACATCGTTGGGCCAGAACAAGGTTTAACGCAACCCGGAATGGTTATAGTTTGCGGCGATAGTCACACTTCAACTCACGGCGCATTTGGTGCTTTGGCTTTTGGCATCGGAACTTCTGAAGTTGAACATGTTTTAGCAACTCAAACTTTAATTCAATCGCCAGCGAAAAACTTTTTAGTTCGCGTTGATGGCAAGCTTGGAAAAGGCGTAACCGCAAAAGATATTACTCTTGCCGTAATCGGAAAAATCGGAACCGCTGGCGCCACTGGATGTGTTATTGAATATGCGGGAGAAGCAATCAAATCGCTTTCAATGGAAGCGCGCATGACAGTTTGTAACATGGCAATTGAAGCTGGCGCTCGCGCTGGATTAATCGCGCCCGATCAAACTACTTACGCTTATTTAAAAGGTCGCCCTCTTGCGCCAAAAGACGAAGATTTTGACAAAGCAGTTAAATATTGGGATTCTTTGGCTTCTGATCGAGGCGCTAAATATGACAAAGAATTAATTTTACATGCTGATGAAATCGCTCCGCAAGTAACTTGGGGAACCAGT
>Ga0214921_10003509_pt1 | contig 23877 bp, 27 predicted proteins | sample LL1505_MetaG_FD_177992 | JGI IMG/M metagenome (GOLD analysis project Ga0214921, IMG submission 177992) | Freshwater microbial communities from Lake Lanier, Atlanta, Georgia, United States - LL-1505 | ecosystem: Environmental > Aquatic > Freshwater > Lake | place: USA: Georgia | collected...
TTTTAAATGAAAAAAGAAAAAAGTTTTAAAACTTAAACATATTAAAACTTAATAGTAAAAAGATGTTTGTTATTAACCGAAAGAATGAACGTGAAGCTATTAGATATGACAAAATCACGGATAGAAATGTCGAGTTGTCTTTAGGGTTAAATGTCAATCCTGCATATCTTTCCAAACTTGTTATTGAAAGCTTAAAAGACGGTATGACAACTTCTGAAATTGACGAGTTGTCTGCAGAGACCTCTTTTTTTATGAGTACATATGAGCCTGATTATGATATTTTAGCAACAAGAATTAGTGTAAGTAATCTTCATAAACAAACTTTAAGTTCTTTTAGTGAAACTGTAAAAAAATTATATTATCACAAAGATGAAAACACGGGGAGAACATCTAATATTATTTCTGAAGCATTTGTGTCTTTTGTAGAGGCTAATTCTTCATTATTAGATGAGAAGATGGATTATTCCCGCGATTACAACTATAATTATTTTGGGTTTAAAACTCTCTGTAGAATGTATTTACATAAGATTAACGGAAAGATAGTTGAAAGACCTCAACATATGCTTATGAGAGTTGCTGTCTGTATTCATCTTGGAAATATTGATAAAGTTTTTGAAACGTATGAAGAGATGAGTAAGGGAACCTTTACACATGCATCTCCTACTTTATTTAATGCAGGGTCTAAGAGGGCTCAACTTGCAAGTTGTTTCTTATTAAAGTGCGAGGATGATTTAGAGCATATTTATGATACAAATAAAAGAAGTGCTTTAATTTCAAAATATGGGGGAGGTATAGGTATAGATATTACAAATGTAAGATGTAAGGGAAGTATTATTCACGCAAATAATGGTAAAAGTGATGGGTTAATTCCAATGTGTAAAGTGTTTAATGCAACTGCAAACTATTGTAACCAGCAAGGGCGTCGTAAAGGAAGTATTGCAATGTATTTACAGCCTTGGCATCCAGATATTTTAGAATTCTTGGCATTAAGATATAATAATCCTCCGGAGGAATTAAGGGCAAGAGAATTATTTACAGCAATGTGGATTCCTGATATATTTATGAGAAGAGTAGAAGCTGATGAAATGTGGAGTTTAATTGACCCTAACGTTGTAAGAGAATTATGTGATACTTATGGGGAAGAATTTGATAATATATACGAACAATCTGAAAAAGAAGGTAAATTTGTTAAGAGGGTAAAAGCACGTGAAGTTTGGAAAGAAATTTTACATTCTCAACAAGAGACTGGATTACCATATATTTCATATAAGGATAGTATTAACCGTAAAAGTAATCAAATGAATATTGGAATTATTCGAAGCTCAAACTTATGCCAAGAGATTATGGAATTTACTGATACAAATAGTATATCAACATGTAACCTTGCAAGTATATCATTACCGTCATTTATAAAGGATGGAAAATATAACTTTTTAGAGTTGGGAAGAGTAACAAAAATAGCTGTTAAGAACCTTAATAATGTTATTGATAGGACGTACTATCCTGTGGTTGAAGCAGAGAGAAATAACTTAGCATATCGCCCTATTGGATTAGGAATTCAAGGATTAGCTGATGTTTTTTCAATGTTTAAATTACCTTGGGGAAGCGAGAATGCAACTAAGCTTAATAGACTTATTTCAGAAGTTATGTATTATTATGCACTTGAAGCAAGTCACGAATTTTCATTTGAGAATGAAAAGGTATATAGCGCTTTTGAAGGAAGTCCTGTAAGTAAAGGAATTTTACAATATGATATGTGGGGAGTTGAACCATTAACAAAAGAGGGAGTTGAAATATTTGGAGAAAGTTTGAAACTAGATTGGGAAGGGTTAAAGGAAAAATGTAAAAAAGGAGTTTCAAACAGCTTGTTAATTGCATTAATGCCAACCGCTACCTCATCTCAAATTCTTGGAAATAATGAGTGTTTTGAGCCAGTAACATCAAACATTTATACACGAAGCACAAACTCGGGAGATTATATTATCGTGAATAAACATTTGGCAAGAGACTTAAAATCAGTTGGATTATGGACGAAGGATATTGTGAATAAAATCATAGAGAATAATGGAAGTGTCCAATCTATAGATGAAATTCCAGCTGAAATAAAGGAAGTATATAAGACCGTGTGGGAAATCTCACAAAAAATAGTTATTGATTATGCTGCAGATAGATCCCCTTTTGTAGACCAATCTCAATCAATGAATATCTTTATCGACCAGCCGAGCTATGCAAAGTTGAGTAGTATGCACTTATATGGGTGGAAGAAAGGATTAAAAACAGGAAGTTATTACATAAGAAGTAAGCCTTCAAGAGATGCTGTGAAATTCACAATTTTAAAAGAGAAGAAAGTTGAGGGTAAAAAGTATGTTAAGGATGGTAAAGAGTATATTTGTAATGATGAAGTGTGTGTAGCTTGTAGTTCATAAAAATAAATTTAAAGGTTAGAAATAAGTATAATAAAATGCCACCTAAAAAAGATAAAGTATCTGTAGCTGCAGTTACAGCTCCAAGAAATGTAAAGGTAAATCAGCCTCTTGTTTGTAAGAAGGATAGTGACGGTAATTATGACTGTAGACCTTTATACCAGCAAAAAAAGAAGAACAATCAATAAAAGTTTAATTGAATAATAATAATTAATTTATACTAATTATTATTAAAAATGACCTTACTTAGTTATCTTAGAGATATGTGGGAAGGATTTCCTATATACTTTAACACGATAAAGTATGATGATTATTTTAGAAATATTGTTCCTTTTATGCTTAAAAACACTGTCATAAAGTATGATAGTGAAAAAACATACTACAACGAAAATACCTTGTTTGTAACCGATAATATTTTGTTAGTAGAAAAGGCAAAAAAGGAAAATTTCAGTATTCTTTTAATTGGAGAATTATTTCAAGAAGGAACTGAAATCTCTAAAAACATCAGACTAATAAAACCCTTTAAATCAGAAGAAGAAAAAGAAGAGGAATTAGACATATTTGAACCATTTAATTTATCTTTAAAAATATCAGGTTTTGAGAACGCTAAAATATTTAATCTTAGTAATTTTATAGGCGAGAAACCTAAGTTTATACCAACAGAAGTACCACCTCCACCTCCACCTTTAAAAAAGCCCTCCGAGAAACCTAAGTTTATACCAACAGAAGCACCACCTCCTCCACCACCTTTAAAAAAGCCCTCCGAGAAACCTAAGTTTATACCGACAGAAGCACCACCTCCACCACCGCCTTTAAAAAAGCCCTCCGAGAAACCTAAGTTTATACCAACAGAAGCACCACCTCCACCTCCACCTTTAAAAAAGCCCTCCGAGAAACCTAAGTTTATTCCAACAGAAGCACCACCTCCACCACCGCCTTTAAAAAAGCCCTCCGAGAAACCTGCATCAAGATTTCCTTTTGTTCCTTTTGTAAAGGGAGGATTGTTAGAAGAGGAATTTAAGCACGCAAATATGATAAAGATGAAAAATAATGAATATGACTATTTCCCTAAACGAAAGGAAGAATATATGTATACAGATGTTTCACTGTATAGTTCAGCTGATGTAAATCACTCATTAAAGACAGCTGAGTTGATTTCAAAATATTATGACATAAGTAATAAGACTTTGACTGAAGCTAGTGCTTGTATAGGAGGAAATTCTTGGTCCTTTGCAGATAAAGTAAAGAATATAAATTTGATTGAGATTGATGGAAATAATTTCAAGGCATTAAAGCATAATATGGGTGTAGTGTTTAACAAAGAGGTGGATAATAATACATTAGAATATAAGCCTGGAAAGACTATGAAGTTTTTTAATGATAATTATATAAAGATAAAGGTGGGAGGAGATATAATATTTTATGATCCGCCTTGGGGAGGTGTTGATTATAAGAATGAGCCACAAGTAGGGTATACATACAATAATAAATTTTATACTATAGAAGATATGGCTAAAAAGTCATTTTACGATGTTCCTCCAGAGTTGATAGTTTTCAGGGTTCCAATGACATCAAATATATTAGAAAGTGATTACAAGTATAAAACCAGTATCGATTTTAACGATTCATATGGAAAGGGTATTTATAAGCTTATATTTTTAAGCGATATTAAAGGAGAAGAATTGCCGGGTAGTGTAAAGGTGAAAAGAATAAATTATAAAAAGATAGAATATGATGTTTTATAAAGGGTTGTCGACAACCCAGTTTAGTTCTTTATCATATAAAGATTGATTTATGAGGTCCATATTTTTGATGGTATTATCGTCTTTAAATATACCGTCTTCATTTGGAATGGTAGTATAATTAAATTGTTTCGAGAATGGACTATTGCTTACTCTTCTAGGTATGTTTTTATGTTTAAAATAATATGAAAATATATGGTCGTCGTGCATAGGTATTGTGTTATGTTTAGAGCAAGTATCTACAAAAATATCAATCCACTTAAATAACTCTTGTTTGTCTATTAGATATACTGGATATAAAACACCTCTATAACCACCTACAATATCTATTTCAAAATAGTTATAATCTTCTGGGAGCATTTCTGCGTGAAAAAATTTGTTTTGTCTTGTTCCTGATAAAGCGTAAACTGCATTTTTATCTCTTTCGTGTGCTGCTAATAAGGTTTCAATTGTTCTTTCGTATAAAGGAGTATCATCGTCAAAAGTAAAGATGAAATCTTGAGGATCGTATTTATGAAATCTAAGGGGTGTTATAAGTTTAAGAGTTGGTCCGATGTCATTTTCATAGATAATAAGTTTATTTTCAATAGAATAACTATCAAGGTAGGATTTAAGGGATAAAATAGATAGTTCAGAATACAGTTTTTTAGACCTTGAATAGTATTTGCTAATAGACACGTATAGAATGTCTGGTTTTACAGTCTGATTTTTAATGTTCTCAAGGACAGTTATAAGAGAGTTTAAACGGTCTGGAATTGAGCATATGGAAGCTATAATCATTTTTTTATAATAGAATAAGTATCTTAAAATGTAAATTTATTTTTTCTTTTTTATAATATAAAAATGTTTATGGAAGCAGTTCATCAAAAGTATTCAGAGTACAATGATATGAGAGACAAAATTATGATGATGGGGGATGAATGTCCTCATGAAATGAATAGTGCATTGAATAAAATTTTAATCACTCTTGTGTTCTTGGTTTTAGCTTATTTAGTTTTGTTTATGATTGCGTTATATTACGCCTTCAAGTGTAGCATAATTCAAAAATGGGGAGCTTATGTTCCAATCTTATTAATTATAGCTATGATGATGCCAAATATTGGAGGTTTCGTAACTATAGGTTTAGTGGTATATGGAGCTCTTAATTGCGGAAGTATTTGCGATGTTCCAGGAAGCTTTAAAAGAGCTTTAGTTTAAGCATACCGTAAATAATTTTAAACATATTAAATGATTTAAAATTATAAATTTTATAATGCCTTATAACTAAATGGATAATCTTCTTAATAAAGATATTACAAAAGATGATATATGTTTTGATTACATAGTAAATATTCTTATAACTAAGCATAATTATAAACTTATAGTATGCGATAGGCAATCTGAGCTTATAAAAACACATTTGGTTAAAACAGTTTTAAAGTACGGTGATTTATATGTTATTTGTTTTGAAGATACTGAAGAAGACCAGTTCATAAAACATTTATTATCACCTATGATAGAACCTTTATGTAGAGGTGATTATGTTGATAAAGATTATCCATTGACAAGCTTTATTTCAAGTGAAGTAACATTCTTTGTTGGATTTTCTCACGTTAATATTTGTAAGGTCATTTCATTCATAACTACCTCTCGCAATTATACCTTCAATTGCCCTAATATAGAATTAGTATGTGCGATGAAGCCTTTAAGTCATAGGATTAAAGACCTTAATAAAGATACGATAAAAGAGGTTAAAATTAGTCTTGGGTTATTGCTATTGTTTAAATGCATTCAGTATTTTAAAGAAAAGAATGAAAAAAAAATTATATTAGAGTGTAACTACAACCTTATAAATTATTATTATTATAATCTTTTTTTTGAGATAGGTGTATCCGATAAATTTAAATATAAAATAAATAGCAAGCCTGTAAATACAGGTTATAACATAGTTCTTTTAGATGATGAAAGAATAGGCGATGATACTTCTTTGTCAAAATATAGAGCTTATGATTACTATGATGAAAAAGAAAAGTATATACATAAAGCTATTGAGAAGACACTTTTTAAGATGTATTTAGATATAGATAAAAAATACAACAAAGTAGAAAGACATATAGAACGTCGTATTGAGTATCTCTATAAGGCATATTATATCAAAGATTTATTTGATAGTAGTAAGCCTATACTTAGCGATTCACCTTTCTATAATAGGTTAGTTCAATATAATGAATTTGATGATTAAATGATTTAAAATTATAAATTTTCTTTAGTATATATAAAATGGAGTATATTTTAACCGAAGAACGTACTAGATTGTATCCTATTCAATATCCAGATATTTGGGATATGTATAAGAAGCAATTTGCTGCTTTTTGGTCTGTCGAAGAAGTGTCTTTGGTGGATGACTTGAACCATTGGAAAAAACTTGACAATGATGAGAAACATTTCATTCTTATGATTTTGGGCTTCTTTGCAAATAGTGATTTTATCGTAAATGAAAATCTTGATGAAAATTTTGTAGAGCAAATCAAGGTTCCAGAATTGAAAATGCTTTATCACTATCAAGAGATGATGGAAGATATTCATTCACAAATGTACCAGGTGTTAATAGATACTCTTGTGTCAGAAGAAGAAACAAAAGATAAACTTTTCAATTCAGTAAAGGACATAGACTGTATAAAGAAAAAAGCAGAATGGGCTCGTAAATGGATTAAAGAAGGTTCTTTCGTTCAAAGACTTGTTGCCTTTAGTATTGTTGAGGGTATTTTCTTTAGTGCTTCTTTCTGCAGTATTTTCTGGCTTAAAAAACAAGGATTAATGCCAGGGTTATGTCAATCTAACGAACTTATAAGTAGAGATGAGGGTATGCATCGTGATACTGCTGTAATGGTATATAGAAACCATATCGTAAATAAGATTGAAAATAAGGTTATAGTAGATATGATAAAAGATGCGGTTGAAGTTGAGAAAGAATTTGTAAAGGACAGTTTACCTTATAACTTAAAGGGGATGAATAAAAAATTGATGTGTGATTATGTCGAGTATGTTGCAGACCATTTAAGCAATGAGTTGATAGGAGAAAGAATTTATAAGAGAGAAAATCCATTTCCTTGGATGAGTTTAATCAGCTTAGAGAATAAGGGAAATTTCTTTGAACGTAAAGTTACAAATTATGCTAAACAAACAGTCTTAAGTAAGAAAGAGGAAAATGAAATAAGTTTTGATGCTGAATTTTAAATTGTTATAATTATAATTTAAAATTCTTTATTACCAGTTAAATTGATCTACCATTTCTCTTTGTGTTTCTTTTAATTTTTCAAGGTTTATATTAACCTCGAATCCAAGTTTTTTTCTTATATGAGTTACAAGGTCAATTGTATTTACAATATCTTTTGTTTCTAACAAACTACTGCTAAAATTATAAACACCTTTATGTAAAGCTAAATCTACTTCTTTGAAACTATTTGTTCTAAGAAATATTTTTGAAGGGTTAGTTACTCTCAATAATTCGGTTGTTAATTGTGTCACTTCAACATAGTCTGGTTCTAAATGTTCAACAACATCAGTTTTAATTGAGGGTAAATTAAGTTTAGTTGTCATACCAAGTTGTTTTGCTATTATTTTTAGCTTTACAAAGTCATCAATATTTTTTTCATCTTTTACCTCATACACAATTTGTTCAATATACGGATGAACTCTATTAATGCAGGATATATTTTTGAGAGTATTTTCAATCTCCATAACAAGCACAGAACGGGATGTATCAACTTTACGATTTACATTATACAAGACATCTCTTGTTCCAAAAAGCACATTATCATCTTGTCTAAAAGAACCAATTTCTATATTTTTAATTCCAGACTCGTATATTTTATTAATAAAATATGCCCTTCTGTATATGTCAATATATTTGTTTCTAATTAATATGCTTGTTGAAGGGGAAATTTCATTTATTATAGGTCTAAGCATCTTTATATTATACTTCTTTCTACTTTAATATTTATTTTAAATATTTGAAAAGTTGATATCCGTTTGAATTTATAAAAGGGTATTTCAAGCTTATTTCAAGCAATTTAAAATAGTCTTTTGTAAAATTATATAAAACATCAGGACTATAGTTAAACAGCTTAAAGTCAAGCTTTTCAATAAAAGTTAAAACATATGTTCTTATATCCTCTAGGTAATATTCTTTTTTAGAATTTATTTCTAGTAGCTTCTTTATATAAGAACCTTTTATTAACTCTCCTTTTAAGATTAGACTTGATACAAACATCGCTATTATACAATATATATTAGGGTCATAAATCTCTACATCACTTTTTGTTCTTAGAAAAAACCTGTCAAATAACATTAAGGAATGTCCTATTATTTCCTCCCCAAATTCTTTCACTTGATATGCTACTGTAAATATAGTCTCAATACACTTAGCTCTTATATCAGGGTTTAAAGAGGGTATTTCAAGTGTATTAAATTCTGTAATTGTTGATGACACTTTTATTTCTTTTACAGAGGGTATAGTACAGTTGAATAGTTTTATAATTTCTTGAACGTTTCTTTCGTCTGCTTCCACCTTTAATAAATGAATAAGATATAACTGTATTTCTTTATCTTTAATAGTATGCATTATAAAGTTATTTATATCTACTTCTTTTAAGGTGGAATAGAATATGACTATGAAATCTCTTGCATCATCGAGTAAATCTGTGTTCTTTGTATAAGCGTAATCTAAAAACTTTTCAATTTGAGATTTGTTAATTTTTAGGTAATTAAGCAAGCTCTCTATAAAGCATTTTCTTGTGCAAAATTCATACATAATTACACCTAAACTCCACCAATCATTATATATTGAATATTTCTCATATATTAATTCCTCAGGAGAAGTATAAAATATAGTACATCGTTGAAATGGATTTTTGAGGTATTTTGAGTGATAAAAGCAAACACTTCCATAATCTATAATTTTTACATTGTTATTCTTATCTACAAGGATATTACTTGGTTTTAAATCTCCGTGGGTCATATTACTCTTATATAAAGCATAAACTCCTTCTATTATTTGTTTAAAAATGTGCTTGAAAGTATCCTTCTCTTTATAATAAATATTGTGAAGGGGTTGTCCATAATTATTCATTTGTATATAACTATAGGGTTCAATAAAGGTTATTTTAGAAGGAATAGGTATAGATGACGGTATTTCAGGAAGAATTATTGAGCTTGTGAAAGACTGTTTATTCATCAATAATTTATAAAATGAAAGTTCTCTTAGATTATTTTCTATTATACTAAACTCATCTTCATTCTCAGTTATAATTTTTATCCTTTTATACACGGTATTTTCATCCAAAGAAAATACTTTTCCAAATGTTCCTTGTCCGACTAATTTTGCCCCCGGACCAGTAAGTGATACTTTCAAGATAGGTATATGATTGTCGTCATTCATTTAAGAAATAATTTTTAAAAAGAAATTATTTTCTTATTTAAACAGTAAAAATGGAACGTGAACACTTAATTATTATTGCTCTTATCTTAGTCGCTTTATACATGATGAATACCGATCATAAAGACACCGTTAAAGCTATGGCTCCTATGGGAAGAATTAGATACGAAGGTGATCTTCTTAACGGACCACCTGGACCAGGTCCTACTAATTATATCCGTACAAGAGAAGGATTTTATGGAACTGATGTAAATGGAAACATTGTCCCAGAACACATCCGTCTCAGTGACAAATCTTTTGCACATTCTCAACACATTAGAAACCACATCAGAAACCGTAATATGAACTCTATGTTCAACGGTGTGATGGGTATGCCTGAAGACATCAGAGGTTTATATGTTTAATTACGGGGAGTGAAGGACCCAGGGTCCTTCGTGCCATCACTAAAACAACCTGCTTTAGAGATGCACCACACGAAAACTCATTTCTTAATACCATATACTATATGTTATTAAGATTTTTTACCTTCGACTTTAAATATATCGGGAAATTTATCCTTGACATCAGCTATTTTATAGTTGATAGTGTCTATAAGCATCTCTATATTACAGTAAAAATGTTTATCATCTTTGTAGGTCTTTTGTATATTGTTTAGGCCTTTTATTGCTTTATACATATCGTCAACTATACTTTTACACATAAGTCGTTCTCCTACTTTTTCACTCTTACTATAGGCATAAATTATCTCAAATGAACGATCAATGACTGAATTTAAAAAAGAGTAAGTTGTTTCCCTTCCATCTCCCTGAATAAGACGTTTTATAGGGGTGAATATGTTATTGGTCTCAATTTGAAGGTTTTTAATGTCAATCTTTTCACCTTCTTGAAAAGTGCCGATAAATTTAAGTTTGATAATAACATCCTTATGACTGTCTATCATACTTATTCTACTTTTGTCAGTAGAGAATATAAGTTTTAGTGTTTGAAGCATAGTCTATATTATATGTTATAAGATTTTAAACTAAAATTCTGAGGTTTTGCGCCTTTACTCTTATATAGTTTTCTATTTCATCAGGCTTCACAAGATATGGAACCACAATTAAACGAACTCCTTTCTCCTCGCATCTTTGTTCTTTTAATTTATCGCGATAAAGTTGTTCCTCAAAATCTTTCTGACCATTTCTGTGGTAATATGGACTATATTTATAGTGTTGTATTCCGTTATATTCTATACCTAGTTTAAGCTCGTCATTATACATATCAATTTCCATATTTTTACCTGTTTTATCATTCTTAAGAAAGTCTGGTCTTATCTTGTGAAATGGTCTCTTGAAAAGTCTCTCAGCTACTTCTTTACATATTCTTTCACCTTTACTATCAGACTTCTTTTGAGAGGGAACATAAAGAGTTTTTTGAGAGTGAAGTAAAGGATTATCATCAGAGTATATTTCAAGAAGACCTTCTTGGAATATTTCAGGGTCAGAAAAATGAATATATAATATGGCTGAAAAGAAGATTAGAAATATGACAATCACAACATAAACACCATATTTATTCCACCATTGTGGTAGTGATATTTTCCTTGCCATTTTATTTTATAAAAAGGTTTTTTTTCTTTTTTATAAAATAAAAAAATGGTATTTACATATGAAGAACATATTAGCAAGTTAGAAAAATGTAGATGTGCCGATACTATAGACGGTTATTTTTACATTAAAAATTCAATAAGCAATTCTCCTTCAAATAACAGGTTTGAAGATATAACTTTTAATCTTTTATCCAAGCTTAAGTCAAAGTCTCCAAATTCTTCTCAAAACTCTTCTCCAACAGTCTCACCTATACCATCTCCTTCCAAATATTTTTAAACAAGGTGACTTGACCCATAAACTACAAGTAATACCAACAAGACGATAATAACCTTTGTTATATTGTCATTTTTACTTACTTTATAAATGGATGAGCTTTGAGTAAATAAGAGATACATAACGACAGCTCCGATTAAGAACAGCTTAACTTCTCTTGGTATAAGTTCAGGGTCTTTAGGGGCAAAAATTGAATTAATAAGTTCTTGGTCTGGAGATAAGGTTTCATCTCTATCAACTGGAACGTCTTTTATAGCATCGCCGAAAGTAGTCATTTATAATGTGCAAAACAAAATATTTAACCCTTTGTATTCTATTTTATAAAATTTTACTTTAAAGTATAAAATCCATCATAATAAAATGTCAAGTCATGATGATGAAGAAAGAGATGAAGTTGAAGAATATGAAATCTCAAACCTTTTATCTTTTTTCAAAAAAAACAATATCGGAGTAAATGGTATTTTCACGTTTGAAGGTAGAACCATATTCTTGTTTATACAGTATCTTTTAACCGGTATTGACTTTTTTATTTATATTCCATCCAAGTTCTTTATTAAGCCTGATAATAGCGTTAAAAACTATTTTCATATTAATATGCAACAGGAAGAAGAGGAAAAAGATACTGTAAGCATTTTTAAGAATAAATCTACCCCAGAGATGATGACTATTTCAAAAGAAAGTTTAGAACGATTTGTGCCTTTATTTGAAGAAAGTATTTATAAGTTAGTTTATATCAATAAAGAAGGCTTAAGTTACATTAATAGATATGATAGTGTTGATACATTTACATTTACAAATCCGTTTAACAAAAATGGATATTACTTTATGACTGATTTAGAAAACTTTTATAAAGAAAGTTCTAACCTTGAAAAGAACCTGCTAAGTCAAGAAACTTTGCTATTTTCAAAGATAAATAATACGTTTGATAGTCAGCTTCCTTATCTTTATAATATTTTAACAGAAGTCAGCGTTGATGCAAAGAAGTATTCTGGTAAAAATGAAAGTGACTTGTACAACAATAGAATTAAGAAGATAAATACCATTATTTCAAATAACAAAAAAGAGGGTAAAAGTATCACAGAATGTATTAACGTTATGTCTAACCTTCGTTCCCATAATTTAAAGAATATATTTTATATTGAGAAGATTACACAGTTTCTAAAAGAGATTAAGGAGATGAGAGAGAACTAAGTAAATGAATATTGAAGACATACCTATCATTGCTACAACTATAGCTGTAATTTCAAGGTTTATATTTATGTGGTTATTGTACGTCAATAAAAGCACAAATACATATTCTTTAACATTTTGCATTCTGTCAATAGTCTCGTCTTCTTTATGGCTTAATTATTCTATATTCATTAACAACTTTTCTCTGGTGTATAGAAGTGCAACAGAGATAGGTTTGTTAGGTATATCAATGATGTATATCATAAGGAATAAAATAAAGAACAAAAATCCTGTTCTTCCGCTTAACTCTTAAAAATAACATATTTTTTATTTTATTTTTTTTCTTGAAGACATAATAAAAATGGCACAACATATTAAGAATCGCGATAATAAACCTATGGAAGGACATAATATGGGAGGACATCATATGGGAGGACATCATATGGGAGGACAGCATATTAAAACAGGCGGAATTGGACATGCTATTTGCAAAAGATTTCCAAAAGCTCCAGGTTGCAAAGAAGGATTTTCAATGAAGCAATCAATTGCTGGATGGGTTCTCCTTGCAATCTTCCTTGTAATAGTCTTTGCAATAGCAGGTCACTATATGAGATATTGGACCCTCCCTAAGGTCTCATTTATTCCACAAAAACCAGCACCAGCATCACACTTGCAATATTTCTTCTTTTAATTTATTTTCTCTTTATGAATATAAATGAATAGCAACCCCCAAAGAGAATGCGCTGAAGACCCTAATATACACACCTATGGAGAGTATACAAGATGCTTAAATTCAAAGCTTTCCAACCCATATACTGTTGGGTTAGAAATGCCTCTGAAACAAAGTATCGGTACAGTTTTGACAGTAGTAGGAATTGTAGTTGTCCTCATCCTTATAGCATTAGCTATAAAGGCAAAGGTGAATCCTTTTGACTTGATATTAAGTTTATTTAAATAAATTATTTTCTCCTAGTAATAATAAAGATGTCATCAGCTGAAAAAAATTGCAACTTAGATTCAGTCTCCTCTTCAGGCTATGTTAAGTGTATGAATGAATCTAAGCTTCCAGTCTTTAATTTTAACAGGATACGTATTACACCAAATCAAGCTATGAATAGAGCGTTTATGCTCTTATTAATATTGCTTTTTTTGCATTATGTTAAAGTCATAACATTACCGTTTAAGTTCATCCCACAGATGAAGTGATTTACTTTTCAAGTATACTCCGTATCATTTTAAAATGGCATTCGCTGTATGAACTCTTGAAAAGTGAAAGTTAAAGAATATATTATAAAAATATTAAATGGAGGATGATATACTTCATATACACGAGAAAATATTGAAATATTTCTCGGTTGAGAATGATAATATTCCGGTTTATATTAAGCTTATGCAAAATCTTTTATGGCAGGGATTAAACTGCACGGTTCCTTATGGTATAATAAACGAGAAAAGTGAGCTTGAAAACATCTCAAAAAATTATGATATAAATGAAAAAACAAAAAAGAAAAAACCGGAAGAAATTACCTACAGAGAATATAAAAATTTATACGAGTTTATAGTAAGCCTTAATACCTATCTTAATACCTTAAAAACTGAACAAGAAATATATAATTATAAGACTATGGATATATTGGAAAATTACAAGATAGAACTTACAAAACCCAAAGTATCAACCTTTAGAGGAACCGAGAAAAAAGAGAATGACACAGATATTCAAGATGTTATATTAGAGTTTAACACTATACTGGAAGAATTAAAAGAGAAAAATATCGTCTTTTATTCGGATCGTTTATCATATTATTTAAAAAAGTATAGAATGAATACAGTTTATACCATATATAATCCGTTTGAAGATAATAAAATCAAGGTTAAGAGAAAGAAGAAAAACTATTATTGTAAATGTTTTGAAAAGGGTGAGGATTCATCGGGTAATAGTATCTGTAAAAATTGTGGTAAAATATATAACGAGTTAGAAGAAACAGTAAATTATAGTGATTATTCAAGGGTAAATATAACGCAAAGATTTCATTATGAAAAAAGATGTCATTTTAGAGATACTATAAATCAATATCAAGGAAAACAGAATAAATATATCCCGCAAAAAGTATTTGACGATGTTAATTATATGATAGAGATGCATGGATTAGACATAAATAACGTAACTATAAAACATATTGGAATGTTCCTTTCAGAAACAAAAAATTCAAAGTATTATGAAGATAAACAGCTTATATATAGTATGATTACCAAGAAGGAAAAACCAGATATAAGCAAATATGAGAAAAAGTTATTTGAAGACTTTGAAAAACTGGTTGAAGTCTTCTTGAAAATAAAAGGTGAAAGGAAAAACTTTCTACACGCACATTATGTCCTTACTCAATTACTATTGAGACAAGGGGTAAAATTACCTGAAAATTCCCTAAATTGTTTAAGAACTCCCGCTCGGCTAAGAGAACACGATGATATATATCAAAGATGTTGTGATATTCTAGGGTGGAATTTCAAGCCATTATCTTAATTATGTTTTTATATTTTGGACCAACGGAATCATGGTTTAATTTAAGCCAATTTTGTAGGTTTTGGGAAATATTATCTAATGAGTACCCTCCAAGTATTGTTTCTGTTATATAACTTATTTCAATCGTTTCTGAATCTTCAAGTTTCTCCCAATTATCTTTTATCGATTTAAAAAAATCTATACAAGATACTCCTTTAATTCCCCCATATTTTAAGTAAATTTTAAATAGAGTTCTTACCCACTCTGTTCCTTTAGTTTCTTTATAACTTGTAATTGCAGGAGAATAAGACAGGGTAAAATCAATATCATTAATAAAAGTTTGAATTTCAAGTACTTTTGAAGTTACAGTTATAAGTAAGTTTTCTAAAAACCTCATATTAGTCATAGCAAACGTTTCTTTGTCTTTCTGCTTATTATAAAAATGTAATTTCATTCTCATGTAATTCGCAGTATTTTTAAAGTATGAACATTTATTTTTTAAGTAGTCAAACTGGTTTTGAGATAAGGTTACTTGAGGTCCTATGTAGTTATGTATTACATTTTTTACACTTGTATAGTCTAAAGGAGGCGAAAAAATAATGTTAAGAATATTCTTAGCCAACTTTTCAAATTCCTCTTCCATCTTATATTTATAACTAAAATATTTCTTTATATTTTTTCATCAGTTTTAATATTGCCGCTTCTTTAGCTTTTGCCTCTACCTCTATATTGATATTTGTATTATATTTTTCAGGCACATCTAAGAGATGTTGTGGAATAACTTCTATAAAATCCGAATGAGCTCCAACCATCTTATCCGGAGCTTGTTCTGATATATGGAAAACCGGAGGCAATCCTTCCCAGGTTTCTACTATCTCATCCATCATATCATCAATATCTTCCTCTACGTCATTCTTATTATAATGACAATGATAACAAGTATGATGATGGGTGTCGTAAATCATCGGAATTTTACAAGCTTGTGCTATGGTCAAACAATCTCTTACCGAATAACATTTTTCATCATTTTCTATCGCCAATCTATCCTTAACTTTACGCGGCAAATCATCAAACTGTTCTATCCATCTTCTTGTAGAAGCTTCTTTATCCCCATAAACTCCACCTCCATGAACGCATAAAATACCTGTACTGTCAATGTTCATATAGTCAAGAATATCAGCGTGCATACTAAGATCATCTACAGTGTGCTGAAATACATCAGGATTTTTTGCACCAACTTGGTTAAATTGACCCGGATGCATTGTAATACGGTGATTTTTTCTATTACAATAATCACCAGCTTTTCTAAGAGCATCAATAGCAAAGTCCATAGTATAAGGTTCAGTTTCCTTATCTGTAAAGTGAGGAAAAATTTCAGAGGATAATCTAAGATGGTGAATGTTATTTTGAATATTCCAATCTACAAGGGTTGTAATATCCTCAATATTTTTTAAAGCAAAATCTTTAGCACGTTCTACTGTAAATGTTCTACGAGGCATACTTCTACTACAAAATACCTCGACATTTTTACGAGAACCTAAAGGCTTAAACTTCCTTAAAGAGTTGTTGATACAGCAAAGGCCTAAATGAACCTGTCCTTTAGGTGCAGAAACGCGTTTGTGTTGAATGTTAGTTGATTTCATAATGAACAATTTCAAGATATTTTTATATTGAAATTATTATTTTTTTTTCATTTAGATTAATTTATCCCGATAAACTTACATATCTCTATATAAAGCATTTTCACGGTGGTCGTGCATACTGACGAAACCTTCCTTTTTAGGCTTTCTCATAAAGATAAGATACAGTGCAACTAAGGCAATAGCGATTTGTAAATTAGACATCTTTTTAACATTAAGTAAAGATAAAAAATTAAAAATCATCGAATCCTTCTATCTCAATATCAGGTATTTCTTCTTCCTCACCTTCTTCCTCACCTTCCTCCTCAGCTTCTTTTTCCTCCTCTTGTTCTATACTATCAACATATTCTTGGATAAACTTCTTTATGAGAGCTTTATCTGCAGTGAATTTTTCATTTATATGTTTTATGACTTGATTTGGGGTTGTATTTTCTAATTCTCTACTTTTCATAAAATTAAAAACTTTATCCCTAATTTTGTCTTCTTCGTCATCTTCTATTAAAATATCAGGTATATCTTCAGGTACAATATTGATTTTATCAGTTTTACGAAATCCTGCAATTTTACGGAATAATCTTTTACTTACATCATTTACTGTTATAGCTATAGAGGTAATACCACTTGGAGCTTCATATACTTCTTTATTTTTAGAATTAAGTTCATCAATTTGCTTTTGTAATTCAACAATCTCTTCTTGAGGTCTATTCTGGTCTTTTGCTTCTTGTATCTTTAATAAGAGTGTTTGCATCTCATTTGTGATTACTTTTTCCTTTTTCAATATATTCGGTATTTCTAAGCTTTGACATCCTTCATGATTACCCCCTTTACTAATATCACAATTACAAGGTTGATTTTCGATTGAATTTTTCTTTATTATTTCCATATAGCTGTCAAGAAGAGGTTGTTTCTGTTTATAAGCAGCATCATATAACATATCATCGATACTAGGAAAATATGTATTACTTCCAAGAGGTTTATGTAATAACAACCTATAAACTGTAACATTACGTTGGTCTTCGGGTAAATGACTATGAGATTTATATCTTATACCTCTTCCTATAATTTGTTTGTCAGATGAAGCATTCCAATTACTTTCCATAATAATAACGTTTCTAACACCCTTTAAATCTAATCCTTCACCTCCGGCCTTTGAAATAAGGAGAACTTTTGCTTTATCTTCATTAAACTTTTTACGGGCTATTTTTCTTACATCTACACTAACATCTCCTGATATATAAAGATATAATCCAGGTTGATTTAAAGCATCTAATCTCTTTCTTAAAAGATTCATTCCGGCTTTTTTCCAATTACTATAAACAACAGACTTTCTGCCTTCGTTTGCTTCTTTAGTTATAAAATCAATAATCCAATTTATTTTAGGAGATAATTCTCCATCAAGGGAATTTATAGCTACTCTTAAAGTATGATAAAAGAAATCATTAATTTTAGGCTCTTTTTTATCTTTATCTAAAAGAGCGTTCTCAATGTCTTGATATTTTTTATAATATTCAGGCTCCATGTACATATCAATTGTCTTATCTTCTCTCTTAGGATAATTTTCATCTAAAGGAGGGTAATAATAACTTACTTTACAGTTTATCATATTTCCCAAACTTTCAGAGGCTGTTCTTACAAAATCATCTCTTTTAGGGGCATTCTTAGGGTCTTCTCCGTTTAACATCATTAATATATTTCTAAGGTCAAATATATTGTTAATTATCGGAGTAGCTGTTAATAAGAGAACTTTAAAAGCACTTGCCGCACATTTCATTATAATGTAACTTTTACTTCCTGTCTCTAACTCATCCATGTCATTTGGACCTTTTTTTAACGAAGTTTCTGTTCTTAAATTATGAGCTTCATCTATAATTAAAAATGTGTTTCTACAATCAATCTCATTTTTTCTTTTTTGTAAATTTATGTATTCATCATAAGAATAAATTTCGATTCTTGTATAAATGTCTTTATTACCTTCTATGTCTATTCCAAATCGTTTTATCTCTTTTGACATATTTTCTACGAGAGATAAAGGTGTTATAATTATAACACGTATATTAGGGTATTTTGCCATAATACAATTTATAGCTGCAACTGCTGACAAAGTTTTTCCTGTTCCTGTAGCGTGAATTGCAAGTAATGAACGGTATCTTAACATATGCTTTACTAAAGCTTTTTGATGTTCTCTTAATTCTTTATCTTTTGAGGCAGGAATCATACACGATAATGTTGCATCAGTTTCAGCGTTATTCCATACTGAACTTTTATCAGTATTGAAAGTCATTTTCTCTCTTAAATATGACTTCTGTATAGCTCTACATAATTCTTTTTGTGTTTTATGTCTTGTAGTATCTATATGTCTTCTTACTGCAATTCTTGTGAGTGTAGGCATATCATAAAGAGTACAATTCTTTTCATCAAAATCTTCGGGTAAAACAAACATATCATCTTTCTCGTATATTATATCACATAATTTTTCTTTTTTTAAAGAAACTGCTTTTTCAGGTGGAAAACCCTGTTGTTCTAAAAACTCTTTATGAGTTTCAAGTAAAGATGACTTACTCATATTTTTTATACATTCACCATACTTTGTGCTTTGAATTTCTTTCGGGTCTATATAGTTTATATTTAGTTCTTTACAAAGTCTTTCCACAGACATTTTTTCAGCTTCCTCTTTAGGGTATAAATCCATATCTACCATTATTTTGATAAGTTCATCTTTAGAGTAAGCATTATTAACTTTATTAGGTCTTGGTCCGCAAGGTCTTTTTCCTTTGGAACTCATCTTTTCTTTAGAATAAAAAAAAGATAAAATTTAAATTACATTAAACTTTCAACTGCATTAGGATCTCTTCTGTCTTTTTGAAATTCCCAGGCTACAGGAGACCCAAATTTAAAATTCTTAGGAATTGCCTCTGGATTAGCCTTATACCAAAATAAACATTCTTCAGGGGATGTTGCACTTGCTGAATTTTTTATAACAAGTGCGGTATAATCACCGGTTATTGTGTCCATCAAATTATTAAAATCTTGAAAACTATTAATACAAGCTCCAAAATACTTGTGTAATTTTTCTCTTGTAGCAATAATATTCTCCTTGAAAATAAAGGCATAATCGTAGTTATTTCTAATAGCTGGAGGAATATCTAAACAATACTGTAAAGTTAAAATATGAAGCATAGCCCAGTGTCTTCCATTCTTATAATAATCTTGAAAAATAGGTTTCTTAAGAATTTTAGGGTCATCTGTACAATCATCTACAATATGCAAAGCCCAGGGGAATTTTAACCATTTTTTCGCAAGTTTTTGCCTTATCTTAAATTGTTCCATCGCTTTCAAATCAAGCTTATTATATATACATATATCTGGTATTATACTTGAAAATGCATGGTTACTGTCCTCTGTTCCTGAATAAACTTGAGCAACAGGAATTAGATGGGACTTTGAAGCGATAATGTCCTTAATTAAACTACTCTTTCCTGAGTTCTTAACAATATCAAAGCTTTCTAATAAAAACAATCTGTTTCCGTCTAATTCAAACCCGTAATATTCTCCTTCACCTTTTGGAATAACATTAAACCCGGAAACTAAATTATTTTTATTTCTACTTGAATTATCTATTACTTGCTTTCTTTTTACCTTACAAGGAATTTCTTCAACTCCATGACCGTAAATCATACATCTATAATATGTGCCTTCTCTTCTAACTCCTTTATACATACAGCTCTTTTTACACTTAGATACATTAGCAGAAAATCCTAAAGACCTTGCTACAAAGACAATATCATCCATTAATTTTTTTGACTTTTGGATAATATCATAACCTTTAATATTTAAATAACCATCTGTATCTATAATGCCAGCAAGTAATTCTAATCTTGCTTGTCTCGAGGTAATTTTATAGTCAAAAGGTATATGTTTATTATTAAATAAACCATAATCTTTAATAAAGTTAATAATAGGGTTAGTTTCTTTACCTTTATCAGAAGAGAAACGATAGCCATATTTAGCTGCAGTTTTTGAAAATCTTAAACCAAGTTCTTTTGCATAATCTTTGCAATATTCTATAATTTCAGGGTCAATATTAGTTATTTCTGGTTTGGTAGAAGTTCCATCTCCTAACCAAATACCTAAAAAGTATGGGTCCAACTCAACTTTTTTATGTTCCCATTCAACGCCTGAACTTCTGATAAGCTTAAAATTCTTTTTCCAAGTTTTTGTCTTTTTGAGGTATTCTTCAACTGAAATAATAACTTGAGTTCCAATCTTAATATCATTGTACCCAGTGCAAACAAGAACTAAATCGTGTAATCTATTTACAGTGTAAGAAGGTCCTTTGTTAGGTTTAATCTCAAACATTTCGTCTCTATCTCTAAATAACTTTTGAACCGTTCTCGGAGTATTATCATCACCCATAACAACATCTCCAACTTTTATTTTTTCTATATTCTTAACTTTACCGTCATACATCAAAACCTTAGTTCCGGCTTCAAAACATCCTGCTTTGCCTATGATAATAATCTTTGTCCCATCTTCTTCTCCTTTGCCTTTAAAAGGAGGCATAGAATTAAAATCAAAAGGTCTAATATTTATAGTTTCACCATAGTCCTTCCTTGATGATTTTCTTTCATCATCATCATATTTTTCATATTCATCATCACTATACATTTAATAGGAAAATTATAACTTGTTTAAATTATAATTTTTTAACTTAAAATCCACGATTCATTCTGATGAATTGAGCAACAGCTGCTGGAGCAACTCCTGCTGCAGCAGCAACATTAGCAACAGCTGCTGGAGCAACTCCAGTAGCTTGAGCAACTTTCTGAACTTCAGGTGCAATTGGGTTTGTAACTGTACCTTGAGCAGTAACAGTGGAAGGTGTTTGATAGAAACGCTGAGCAGTTGAAGCTGGGATTGGGACAGCACCACTTACCCCATTCATCTCGCCGACAGTAGCGAATTCATAACAATCTGAGGAAGCATAACCATTATCTCTATATAAAGAAGAACAAGACATTTTTATTTATAAATGGACAAAGAAAAAAAAATATTTTTTTAACAATTGTTATACCTAGTAAATCTCTATCACTACTTTTTCCTGTTCGCGCAAACCTCTATTTTCATCCTAATAATGGACTCACTTTCAGCTCGGCAACTGCGTATGTTTGAGAGTAGGTAACAAGTGCCCTTGTAGAGTAATAAGTAAAAAATTATAATTTTATAAATATAAATGGATGAGAATGTATTATTGGAGATAGTTAGGAAGAATATTAATGATAGTAAAAAAGAAACCATAATAGAGGTGAATGATTGGACTGAGGAAAATGAAAAAGAGATAAAACGCCTTTCAAATATCTGTAAAAATGATGCTCATAATTTGTATAAAAAAGGGTATGATATGACCCGATATGGTAAGTATATAAATTTAAGCACAATTGTGTTTAGCGCTCTTACTATATACGTGGCATCATCATCTGCTATTGCATCTACTGCAAAAGACCCTATAATTACTGTTTTTGGTATTTGTACTATAATATTAAAAGGAGCATATCAGGTTTATAATTACTCGGAAACAGGAGGGATTCTAAAAGAAGTAAGTAGAGGTCTTGATAATCTTGCAACAAATATTCGTTGTGAAATCTATAAACCAATCTCATTAAGAAAGCAATTTGCACAACTTATTTATGATGCTCAAATTGAACGTGACCAACTACTTACAAAAGTTGATAAAGCTGAATAAAAGTGTGGAAAATGAATATTTTATGGGGTAATTTTATCCTGAAAATAATAATTATGAGATATATAAAATGATGCCCTTTTATAAAACTTTTTTGGTCAGAAAATAAAAAAACGACACAATTTTTTTCAGAAGCTTTTTTAAGAAGCACTATTACAGTATATATTTACCCTGTAATAATCAATATCGTTTGCATTTTGTTAAACTTTGTTTTTATAGCTATATATAGCTATAAAAAATACATATATTATTTGCGTTTTGTTAAATAATTTAAAAAAATATTTTCTATATTATAAAGATGTATAAGTGTGAAAAATGCCTAAAAAACTTTTCCTCCAAAAGAAATTTACAAAGCCACGGAAATGTTTGTAAAGGACATCAAATTATAACACCTCATAAGTGTATTTTTTGCCTTAAAACATACTCAACAAAACAACGATTAAATACCCATTTAGACACTTGTAAAAATAAAAAAGAAAAAGACGAACGAGATAAAAAGAAGAATGAAATACAAGAAATAGTAAATGCAACTGTAAGTAAGCTTGTAGAAAAAGGTTTTGGTAATACTATTATTAATAACGATAACAGGGTTAATATTACCGTTGTTAATAATTTATTAGCTTATGGATGCGAACCCATTGATTTATCTTTGGAAAGATTTGATAAGGTTACAGACGAAAACTATGATTTTAGAACTCTAACTAACTTTAGAATATTCCCTGATATAATAGCTAAATTCTACTCTAATGATAAAGGTAAAATATGTTCTTACTTAAGCGATTTAGAACGGATTAAAATAAAGTCAATTAACGAAGATTGTAAAATAATAATAGATGACCCTGAAAGTATTATAACAAAATATTTTAGCAAATCAAAGGTCTTAAGAGACCGAACAAATGAGTTTATAAATAATAATGATATAATGTTCCACAAGAACAGAGATACTATTAATAGAGCAGTGACAGCTTTATCTGACCGTATAGCCTTAAAAAAGCACCTGAAGAAATATAAGTCTAACTTTATAACGAAAAATTCAGCTATAGAAAAGCCTGAAATTCAAATAAGGTTTATAGAATAAAAATTTTATTATTATCTATTTTTAATAATAAAATGAAGTCTAAACGCCGTTCCGGCAGTAAAGGTAGAAAAATAGCTGTAAAGTTAAATCCTCGTCTGTGGGAAAGTATAAAAAAGAAAATAAAAGCTGGGTCTAAAGGAGGCCCAAAAGGATCCTGGTCAGCGCGTAAGTCGCAGCTTTTAGTGAAGGCATATAAGTCTCGTGGTGGAAAGTTCAAAGGAAAGAAAAGTAGGGATAATTCCCTCTCAAAATGGTCTCGTGAAAAATGGGATTATGTAAGTAAAAGTGGCCGTAAAAGTAAGCGTGGAA
>Ga0214921_10003512_pt1 | contig 23852 bp, 22 predicted proteins | sample LL1505_MetaG_FD_177992 | JGI IMG/M metagenome (GOLD analysis project Ga0214921, IMG submission 177992) | Freshwater microbial communities from Lake Lanier, Atlanta, Georgia, United States - LL-1505 | ecosystem: Environmental > Aquatic > Freshwater > Lake | place: USA: Georgia | collected...
AGTGCTAGTTATGAATTGATTCTAGAAATTGATGAGGATGATGTTGATAATTTCGCATAAAAATAAATCAATCAAGCACCAAGTTGGGATCTCTAATTAACTGGGGATACTACAGTAGAAAAGTATAATTTTTTCGTTCTTTACAAATAATAAACTCGTAACAAAAATGACTATTATTATTTTTTATAGAAGTTAAAAAATAAGTTTAAAGTTGATGAATAGGTTAAAAATTACAAATTTGTCAGGCCTAATCGCTAACTTTGTTATTGGTCAATAGGGCCACAAACCTCAGTATCAAAACTAATCTACGATCAACCTATCACGATCCAATGATAGGTTATGAATACTATCTTTAATAGTAGTTTTAAATTAACATAAATTCACGATATGAAAAAAATCTTAATTAAAAGACTTTTTAATTAAACGGTATCCCCCTAGTATTTTTCTACCAATAATAAAATTAGTCAAAAATATTTTAAGATCTAATTTAAACATCATAGAGTATATAAATACTGATTTCTTTAGCCAATTTTTATCCTGCTTGGTTTGCAAATTTTCAAGAAGTGATTCTCCGGTTTTTGACCTTAATTGATGAATAAAATACTTAAAAAGAGGGGATTTTTTAAAATAAAAATCCCTTGGAAACCAATAGTTATGGGGGAATATGTAGTGATTATTTAACTTTATTAAACAACTCAATATTGATTGATCATGTCTATTTTCTATAAATGATATGTGGTTGCTTAACTCTGATGGAGAATCATCTATATAGTGGTAATTATTTTTTACTGCCAAAGAATACCAATCATCGATTAAATGTATATTTTTAATAGTTTTGTGTAAAAGAAAAAATGTTGCTTGTACTTGGTTATCTTCACCATTTAATTGCCCTTTAAAAATATCATCATTAAAGATATCTGCTTTGGTGTAAGCATTTTCTAAGTGGGGTAGTCTAAAAAAAAGCCCTTCATTTTTCTTGGCGAGCTTACATAAAAATTTAAAATGTGACCGTGCTTTAGTACTTAATTCACAGCCAGCATCGCTATAAAAGATTAAATCCCCATAATTAACCTTGTCTAAAACATGCCTCAAAATAATAGGCTTCCAAATCCAGTACCCCAAACCCCTAGTATTATTTTTAATAAAATTAATATTAGCTAAATAATCTAAAGAACAATTTTCTTTTAAGTATGCCAAATTTCCCATAATTACATCATCAAAGAAGCCTGAGCTTAGAGCTTCATTTCGCAGCCTTATAGCCGCGTTCTTTAAGTCATCTGAGCCATCGCCAAATGTAACAAATATTTTTTTCATAAATTTAGGCTCTGAATATTAATATTCAACCTTAACAATTTCTAATTACAGTAGATCGGTAGTACTCTATTTATAACTAAGTTTTAAAATAAAGACACGGGTCGCATTAGCTATTTTCTTTCTTTGGATGATATTTTTTTATCCAACATACTGACTTTGAGGATTATAAGTCAACACTCAATTGATTAAAATTCAGAACTATATGCTTATATACCTTAATTAGTCACTTAATTGGGCTATGTATTTGATAAATCTGTAGGTGTCTTGACATGACTGCTCAAGATCATATTTCGTTTTCCACCCAAGGTCTTTAAACGCCTTCTTTGTCTCAGAGTAATAGGACGGTAAATCACCTTCCCTCCTACTTGAAAATTTATAAGGTATTTCAATTTGATTAACTTTTTAAAATATTTTAATTAGTTCTAATACGGTAGTGCTATGTCCCATCCCAAGATTATATATATGCACCCCAAAGTTATTTTTTAGATGACCTAGCGCCGCTAAGTGACCCTCATCTAAATCCATCATATGAATATAGTCTCGCTCTCCCGTTCCATCTCTAGTCTCATAATCGTTCCCGTAAATATTTAAATGCGTTAAAGATCCACTAATAACTTTGGTGATATAGGGTATTAAGTTGTTAGGGGATTGGTTTGGATATTCTCCAATTAATCCAGATTCATGTGCCCCAACTGGATTAAAACATCTAAGAATCGAGACTTTAACTGCAGAATCGGATATGGCCCAATCAGTCATTAGGGAGGTATTGCGAACATCCCCATTAATAAAATTAACCTTACTACCTATAATCTTTATTAGCTGACCAATAACTTCAATATTACTATTACATAAATTATCAACAATAGTGATTTTGTGCCCAGCTTTGGTGAGAATAATAGAAGTGTGACTTCCTATATATCCTGTTCCACCAGTAATTAAAATATTCATATTTTATTTTTAACTGCCATCAATTTATTGCTATGTCAAAAAAGAGTTTATATAAAATATTTTCATCTTTCATCATTTGAAGAGCGCGGGTTTAGGGTGAGTGTACGCACGCAGTGATCTCCAATTTTTTCATGAGAATCCTAATCGTAATTTCTCACTAATCAGGAGTAATATAAAGGAATTCAGATTAGAATAAGCATCATTAGATTTCACGAAACATTAACTGAATATCAACGTTAAATAAATTATAAAAATAGCAACTAGTGTACAGTTAGTTTTATGCAAATTAAACAATCAATATGGCAACTTTTGGGTCGATTATGGCATCACATTTCGCCTCGCCGCAGAATACAATTTGGGTTATTGTTTGCGTTAATGTTGTTGACCTCAATTGCAGAAATAGTAAGTATTGGAGCAATATTACCGTTCCTTAGTTTTTTAACGCTACCAGAACAATTTTTTAAATTGCCCTTTGCCCAGTTATTGGTAAATTTCCTAAATGTAAAAGATACTGCACAGCTATTATTACCCCTCGCTTTTATCTTTATAGGCGCAATTTTGCTAGCGGGAGCTATGCGATTAACCTTACTTTGGTTTAGCACTCGTTTAACATTTGCAACTGGAAAAGATCTTAGTACGAATATCTATCGCCGAACACTTTACCAGTCATATGAAGTTCACTGTGCAAGAAATAGCGGTGAGATTATTAATGACATTTTATCCAAGTCTAATGCTGTGATTTATAGCATCATCATGCCAGTTTTAACGATAATGAGTTCTAGTCTTATGCTTACAATCGTTATTATGGCCTTATTGGCTTTAAATCCTATTATCGCAATGTCAGTTTTTGGTGGATTAGGCATTATATATGTTGGCATCATCTATTTAACCCGAAAACAACTATTAATCTATGGTGAGCGTATTGCCAAGGAATCTAACCAAATTATCAAATCTTTGCATGAAGGTTTAGGGGGTATTCGAGACGTTTTAATCGATGGTAGCCAAGATACATATTGCCAAATTTACCAAGATAGTGATGCATCGTTACGTAGAGACCAAGGTAACAGCATGTTTATAAGCCAAAGCCCGCGTTATGCAATAGAAGCCTTGAGTATGATACTTATTATTGCAGTAGCATACTCTCTTGCGTATAAAGCTGAAGGGGTAAATAATGTTGTTCCAATTTTAGGTGCATTAGCTCTTTGTGCCCAGCGTCTATTACCAGTATTACAACAAGCTTATACTTCATGGACTAGTATACGAATTAATCAAGCGCCCTTAAAAGATACACTAGATTTACTGGATCAACCTTTACCTAATTATATTTCTCAATCAGCGACTCAACAGTTACCCTTCAATCGCAGCATAAGTCTGGAACAAGTAGATTTTTGTTATAACCAAGAAACATCTATTGTTTTGAAACAGATTAACCTCAATATTGATAAGGGTAGTCGAGTTGGAATTATAGGAACAACAGGAAGTGGTAAAAGTACCCTGCTTGATATCATAATGGCCTTACTGAAGCCGACTAAGGGGGTATTGTTAATAGATGATGTAATTGTTACATCAGAAAATTACCGCTCTTGGCAAGCCAAAATAGCACATGTACCCCAAACAATTTTTTTGGCTGATAGCACTATTGAAAATAATATAGCATTTGGAGTGCCAAAAGATCAAATCGATCATAAACGAGTTAGAGAAGCTGCACAACAAGCACAAATTTTACAAAGTATTCAGAATTGGCCTGATAAATTTCAAACCAAAGTGGGTGAACGAGGCATAAGATTATCTGGCGGACAGCGGCAGCGCATAGGTATCGCTAGGGCTCTTTATAAACAAGCTAATGTAATCATATTTGATGAAGCAACCAGCGCATTAGATAACGAAACTGAACAAGATATTATGCAAGCCATTGAAGGTCTAAGCAAAGATCTAACTATTCTTATAGTTGCCCATCGCTTAACTACTATAAAAAACTGTACACAGATTATAGAATTACATGAGGGTGCTATTAAAAAAATTGGGAATTATGAACAAGTAGTTAATTCAAGAAATCATTGAATTAACTACCCTAAATAGGGTCGCAAGAAAAATAGATATTGAGAAATAATGATACAAAAATTAAATACATTCGGTAACAACGAATTTTACTCATGAATTCCCTAAAAGCTTGTTAACTTGGATGATTGAAGGCGAGGAGAATGAGCGATAAAAGTAAGAAATTGTTTAATCTGATGAGTCAACGTTCTGGGTATAATCCATGGTTTTCTGGTTTTGAATTGATTGGAAAAAACTGGGATGAGCAGGATGATCTTAATGTGGAACTTTCGATAATTATTCCAGTCTTTAATAAAGCTAAAATTATTGAGAAACAATTAAGATGTTTACTCTCCTGCCTCACCAAAAAAGCTGAAATAATACTAATCGATGATGGTTCAATTGATAATAGTTCCACACTAGCATTAAATTTATTATCGACGTTCGATTACCCATTCACAATATTAAGAACTGAATTTCCTATATACGAAACAGCTTGCGATTGTGTTGGTTTAGAGATTTCTTCAGGCCACTATATTTGCGAATTACAGAGCGATATTTTTTTAAATGATATAGGCTTTGACCGTAAACTTATTGATTCATTGGAAGTAAATGAATTTTGCTCAGTAAGTGGACGGTGCGGACATTCATGGTCATATATGTTCTCTTTTAGACAAAAATTAACTGCATTTTTATTCGGCAATTTAAAATTTAAAGATATTGCATCGAGGGGTTATAGTGTCGGCCGGGTGGGCATGAAAGTTTTTGATAACACTGTCATTTTGGATTCTGCTTCGTATATTGTAGAAACAAATAACAGGGGGCCATGGTTGACAAGTAAGAAAGTTATCAGTGTTATTGGATTTTTAAATGATAAAGAATTTTTCCTTGGTAATGACGATCATGACTTTAACTGGAGAGGTTTCCAAAAAGGATATAAGGCTGGTTATGTTAATGTTAATTTCAATTCGTATTTTGAGGATGGTTCTACGCGTCAAAAAAGAGAGGGCGTTAATTTTGAAATATATAATTGGTTACAGCAGAATAAAAAAGGATCTATTAAGCTGTACAAATCTATATGTATGTATAGATTTAATGAATTTTTTAAAATCTTGCGACAATTCAAGTTTAAAAAATTATTAGATTTCTAAGTTTATGTAATAAAAATTCAATAGTTTTGTATATAGATTAAATTGGGTAGGGTTCGATTTGAATACTATCATTAAATCATTAAAAGAAGGATTAAGCCCAAGAAAAAATCTTAGGTGTTCAAATAGAATTTTTTGCTAGATTAATAAATTAAGGTACAAATTTTTTATTATGATTTCCTCGAATTTAATGCGTGCTCAAAAGGCTATAAAAGTATAAAAACTATATTCATGTAAGCAGATCTATGCTTAAAGGTTAGTCCTTGCCACCAACTGAAATCGGGTTTACTTGCTTATAAGACTCTATAAAATATAAGGGATTCGAAGGCTTATTTACTTCAAAGTTTTAACTATTGGTTGTGAGGATTTCAAAAGGATTTGAACTAATAACCTTTGGATTGTTATTTAGAGGGGGTCGATAAAAGTTGAGTTAATTCACCATGCCAAAACTTAGTATCACCGGGATTGTAATGTTGGTTTTTCACGCCATGTATATATTTTTTTTGCCGAAGCCACTGAAGACACCCTAAATTATTACCTCTAAATAACCTCATCCATAATTCGGCATTACCAGAAGTAGTCATTAAATATTTACACTTTGACATTACTATAACTGAGGCAGTGAAATTTATAACCTCACTCAATTTATTGTGGTTATCATCCTGAATGACAAAGCAGTCCTCCCCAAATAATATTTGTGCCTTATCTATGAATTTAATATCATCTGATAACAAGAGAAACTTAAGTTGGGGAAATTTATTCTTCAATAATAGAGCTTTATTAAGAATTTCAGTTATTTTAGGTTGAATTGTTTCAATTGATTTATCAGAACCTCTATAACGTATTCCACATGTAGTGGAATAATTAATAGAGAGTGATTGTTCTATATGCTGAATCTTTTTTGTAACCACATTAGATGGTGTGAAGTATTTCTCGATAAACGGCGAAATATTTTCATAGTTAATATTTTGATAGTTTAAAAACTGCTCATCACCGCTGGATGTATTGAGGTATTTCAAACTACTATCCCAGGCTAGATTAAATTCGTTATTTTGGATAAAAAAAATACTTGAAATATCGTCCGATAGTATTTCTTTATATTGCTGAAATTGCTTTGAACAATCTATATTTAATGGGGGTTTTTGAAAACTATCATAATAATTCAATATAGCCTCTAAGCGTATTGTGTAGCAGGAAAAACACCCAGCCGTGTGATTAACAATAATCGAATCCTCCTTGAATTCATAATGCGGAAGAAGCGGTGCAGGGGGGTATAGCACTTTGTATAGCGCCGCGTAAATAGCTAGAAAGAAGTTACCTATAAAAGGGATCTCTTTTATAAAAAACTTTACTTTCATTATGTAGTTTTTTAACATTAGAAAAATTTGATAGTGCAAAACTATTAAGAATTAAGCTTATTTTGATAATACTTTAAAATTTTAGAAGTTTCGAAGGCGGCTTCGGATTTGAGATTAGTAGAAATTCCTCCAGGATTGTTATAGTAAGCTGTAACAATATCATCAATTTTCATAAAAGAGTGATTATCAAAAGCGGCTCTTAGCCAGAATTCCCAATCTCCTGTAGATTTATATTGCGTATCAAAATAACCAATCTTTTGATGTAAAGATCTTCTCCACATTGGAGCATTATGAAGGAAATTATATTTTAAAAGATTATATTTACTTGCCTCAGAAGTGAAATTTGTTTTTAGGTTTGCATTAGCAATTACATCAAATGATAGATTCTCCATGAAAGAGTAGAAAACATCGGTATAGACTATGTCTATTTGAGGACTAGATATGAGGGCATTAATCTTTACCTCTAATGCATCATTCCTATGAAAGTCGCCAAGGTTTGCGTTTGTAATAAAATCTGAATCAGACTCTCTGATGGCTATATTCCAAGTATCGTATATGCCCAATCTTTCTTCGAGTTTTATATAGCGGATATTAGGAAATCGTTGAATATATTTATCAATGAGCTCAAATTCATTATCAGGTGAATTCGCATCCACTATAGTCAATATACATTGACTAAAAATAGTTTGCTCAGTGATATTTTTTAAGAATGGACGAATATACTTACCCCCTTTATATAATGAGGTAATAATAGCTAAAGAATGTTTATTATTAGTTTTTATTACGCCATTGCTAGAAGATACCTCCAGTTTTGAAAATCTTTGTTGATTTAGTTGCGTATTAACAGATTCAGCTACAGATCTGTGCCATTTAAGTATATCTGAAGGTCTAATTGGTTTATCCTCTCCCGCAATGAAATTAGTTAAACCTAAAATTTCACGACGAATATATTCGATACTATCAATTTCTTTTTCAAGATCATTACATTTTTTTCTTAGACGATTAACTTGAGGAAGTAAGAAACAAAGTAAATTTTTTAGGATATTTCTTAAGGGATTAGAGTCAAAAAAATCTTTCATTTGCATAGATTGATTATAGTAATTTGAAGGAAGTAACTATATTTGTAAAGTATAAAAAAACTCAGAAAAATCGATTTTTTGGTCTAAAAATTTCTTTGTTACGTTCAAATTTATAGTTAAAAATTATTTTTAATTAAATATATTGAATAAAAATAATTTTATGTTCTCGATTTTATTATTTTCAGGAATATTGGACCCAGTGAACCAAGGTTTTTTTAAAACTGCTAAATACTTTTCATTATCTTTATCAAGCTCAATAATATATTCAATCATATCCTCTATGGAGTGGAAGTCATAAAAGTTAACAAATGACTGAGTATTAAATTCTCTATTTACTACAGGGTTCCCCCAATACAAAGGAATGCTATTTACAGTCATTGGATCTTTAATCTTTTCAGTTGTGTAGCCAGGATGTTGCAGTCTATAAGAATTATTTTCAAAGGCAACTGAAAATTTATATTCAGATTGAAATCTTTTTTTATCAGGAACAATATATCCAATATTATTCATCCATTGCCCACCGCAGTCAACTTTCTTATATTTAGAAAGTTTATTTACAAAATCATTTCTTTCCTTACAATTACCGTTTGATGCAACAAAATTACAAAACTTTCGATTCGCCATAGATTCCTCGATCACTTTTTCTCTTTCAAGTTCGTAATAGTCGTCGTCTAATAAGTAAATGGGGAATCTATAATTTCTCACATCATCTAGATAATCAAATGAAAATGAATAGTCGCAGTAATCAAGAGGTGGTGGAAAATTTTCACCAGTGTAGAATATTTTTATACATCTAAATTTTTGATGTTGATTCCCAAATACAGAGAAGAAAATGTAATCAGGATTTTTTGATAATTCCACATCAAATTTAATTCTTAATAGTTTGCAAAAGTAGTTATTTTCTTCATCAAAACCTGGCCAAAAATCGGTAAAGTTAATTTTAATTTTTTTCTTCATACATTAACGTGATACGCAACCCTGATGAAAATTTTACTTAAGCAATCGCTTACAGGAATTCTAAGATTATTAAGGTTTAAAATCTTTATTGATTACTTTTACATATTAAATTGATTTTACAAGGTCTTTTAAGATCTACAAATATAAACAAGTATGATTACTTGGTTACAAATGGAGTTTGTTTCATCTTTAGTAAGAATTTTTGCTTAGAAATAATGGCCAAAAAGTGAAGCTCTATTACATACTATATGTATTAGCTCCCATATTTTTACTGAGCATTACAAAGCCTAAATAAAAACTAGAGTGTATGTATTCGAAACTAAAAGGATACTTTATAACAGTTAGAGGTTAATAAATTTGGAGTCAATATAGTGTAATGAGAAGTAGTGAGTGTTAATTAAAGATCAACATAATAATGTAAAGCCAAATCTAAATTATCAATAATTGAATACCTTAAATTAAGATTTTTTATCTATTAATCTTTGATACAGAGCTGAATAGCTTTTGTTCATTTTATCTGCCGTAAATAATTCTTCAAACCGCACAGAAGCCCTAAGCCCCATTTTCGTTGCTACCGTAGGATTATTCCACAAATAAGTCATTGCAATACTTAAATACTCAGGGGATGATGGCGGAACTACAATACCAGTGACTTGATCGCTATTAACAAAGGAAGTTCCTGTACCAATTTCGCTGGATATCAACGGTTTACCAAACATAGCACCCTCCAATAATGATATTCCAAATGCCTCTGAACGTAAATGAGATGGAAATACTAATGAGTACGATAAATTTAAAATTGCAACTTTATCCTCTTCAGACATTTGGCCTAAAAAAGTTATATTTTTTAGGCCAAGAGATGTAGCTTTAGCTTTTAATTCATTTTCGACTGGCCCAGAACCAATAATGACTGTGGGTAGATCCTTCAGAGCTAATGCTTCTAGCAGAATATGCAAACCTTTGTAGTAGCGAAGTACACCTATAAATAGAAAAAATTTATCACCTAAAATCCCTTTCCAATATTGAGACCTTTCAGGATTGATAGGGGGGTAAAGATTTTTATCTAGTCCAATTGGTATGACTTGAGTTTTATTTTTAAAATTTCTCAAAACCTCACTAGTAACTTTGTAATTTGGAGATGTTGCCACTATTGTATCGACACTTTCCAAAAACTTATTTTGAAGTGGTCTGTAAAGTTTTAAGAGATTTTTTTGTCTTATGATATCCGAGTGATAGGTAACTAAAGAGGGTTTTTTGTGGTTGACAACAAAATGAGCTAGGTCCATAAATGGCCAAGGAAAGTGATAATGAACTATATCTGCCTTTTTAACTAGGGCATTAAATTGCCAAAATGAGCTTAAAGAAAAATCTGTAGAAGCGATTTTAAAATTACTACGACACCGATAAACATGATGCCCAGTAAGTTCAATCAATCTTTCAACTTTTTTTGGAGATAGCGATAATACAGTAGAATCTACCTGAAATTTTTTGGATCCGCTAGCTATTTGAAAAATAACCTGCTCAATTCCACCAAAGCTTTCAGGGTAATAGGTCTTATAAAAATGAAGTACCCTCATCTAGTTGAAGCATATTCGAAGCTTACGTAGACGTAAAACTTTTTATATGTATAAATATTCGTAAAGTCAATAAAATTCAAAAAATAATTGCCTATAAAAAAGATGATAAATTTTATGAACATCAAAAATATAGGAAAAGGTATAGATTGGTTAAAAGAGGTGAACCAATTTATGCTACGTATAAAGTGATGTGACTATTAATAGAAATATTTTATCATTCATCTTAAATCCAGATTAATTTCTTTTCTTATTCGACTATTGATTTAAAGGATAGTAAAAATTGCTCTGTAGAGAATTGTCCTGCACGATGTTTACATGACTCATGCATTTCAATAGCAACCTCTTTAGTAAGTTGCTGCACTGCTGAAGCAATAACTTCGGGTGAAGGATTTGGGGTGAGCAGAATACCAGTTTGCCCATTGATTATAGTTTCTAAAAGCCCCCCCTCTGCAACTCCAATAACTGGCCTTCCCGCAGCCATTGCTTCAACCGCAGACATACCAAAATCCTCATCTGTGGGAATGTATATTACCGCAATTGCACGCCCTACTAGATCTGCCAATTCATTATCATTAATCCAATTAGTAAAATGAATATTAGCAGCTCCTTTTGCTAACAATTTGAGTCTTTTAAATTCCGAACCACCAGATGCAACCACAAGCTTGAGATCAGGCAAATTTAAAAACGCACGGATAATTTGATCTACTCTCTTAGGTTTTTCTAACCTTCCAACGGAGAGGTAATAGTCGCCTTCACCGCGATGGATAAAAGGTTTTGTCGAAATTGGTGGGTAGATAACCTTTGCGATCAAACCGGTTTGACTATACAAGCGCTTTTGTACATGAATTGAATTAGTAATAATTAGATCCATACGTTTTAGAGCAATAAGATATCTTTTTCGATAGTTAGAAATTATTATTCTTACCAATGGTCGAAAGGGAGGCAATACACGTATTAGATACTTATCTTCAAGGTCAAATGCAAATCTTGGAGGTGTATGGCAGTAATAAATACGTTTACCCTTTAATTGATGGTTGACAGCTAACGGTGCATAAATACCGCTGTATATTACGCAATCCGCATGTCGTATTAATGATTGATTTAGACTAAAAACAATTAATGCTCTTGGTATACGGGGAATGTATCTCATCAAGAATCCAGCTGTAATTTGACAATGTATTCCTTGTAATTCGCCACTGTTGGCAAAATCTTGGTATATTCCAGAAACCCCAAGCCCAAACCCTTGAAGCCCCCGAGTCAGATTAATCACTAGTCGTTCAGCTCCACCATTTACTTGTAAATAGTCATGTAATACCCAATTTTTCAACTTGGGAATCAATTAGTCATCCTATCTATTTTTTCTAGACTCAATAATAAAAATAGAGTGACCGCGTAAGATTTATAAAATTTGTTACTTACAATAGGACAAAAATTTATCAAGTGACGTGAACAAATCAGGCTAGTATGCAAATTGAATTTCTGTGCTGTTAGCACGTGAGAGTAAAACCAAGTGAAAAACGATAGCAGCATATATAAACTCAATAAGATAAATGCCAACTGCAAAGCTGAAGAATAAAATAAATTGCCGTCATATTAATCCATAACCTTCACGACAAAGTGCCTCTCCATTTTTAGAAATATACTCGGCTAAAACTGGATCATTAGCCAACAAGGCGATAGCATCAGCGAACTGACTGGGAGTTTCTGCAACGAGATAGTGGGTACCGGCCGTTGCACTTATCCCACGCATTCCATGTCGAGTAGATACTAACGGACGTCGATAAGAAAGGGCTTCAATTGATTTTAGCTTAGTTCCTCCACCTGACCTTAACGGTACGATAATAATTTGAGCAGCAGAATAGAAAGTTTCAAGTCTTTCCACATCTGGGAAAAAATCAACTCGTGATGTATTTTCCAATAATTTGGTCAATGAAGGAGATGCATGTCGACCTATTACGCATAATTTCCAAGGACGTTTTAAGCGCTTCTCAATTTCTGGTTGAATTTTATTGAGGAAATATAGAATAGCATCTTCATTCGGAGGATAATTCAATGTGCCAACAAAAAGTATCCTTAAAATGTCAGATGAACTCGGATTACTTATATCCATTAAGTCAGGAAGAGGGATGCGATTTGGTCTTTCTTTAACATTCGGAATTATGCGCATCTTTAGATAAAAACTGTCTTTGGCTGAGGCAAGCCATACTATGCTATAGCATCTAACTATAAAGAGTTCAAGCAAAAGATACTGAATGGCGGATGCTATCCAGCGGATTGATTCCCGATAACGTTTCATTCGTAATAGACTCCCTGCTACGCTTATTCGAGTAAATGATTCAAGATCATCCATATCTAGCTCTAGTTTGGCCGATGGATAATATTTCGCAATTACTTGCCCTAGTTCGTGCATATAAAATCGAAAAACGACTATTCGACTAACATGCTTTTTGGGTAGTTCAGAAATAGGATAATCGAGTACAGAATTATTAATTGGATAATGCCAGTCGACAGTAACTTTTCGAAAAAATAAACAAATCGGTGGAAAAAGTACCCCTAGAATCCTTAATAGTTTAGGAGCATTAATTGTTTTAGTTTGAACCGACCAAACTCCTTCCGCGGGATAATTTACAGGGATTATTGGGATTTCCGTATCGCCCGCCAATAAGACATAGACTTTATGTGTGTGATTTAAATCATTAAGCCAAGACCAAGCGCGAAAAGAGCGTCCAGATTGGCCGGGTAATGGTAAGACAGGCGTGACCAAAATTGCAATAGGAAGATTGTTTAACACGTATGATCCTTTAAAAGATCCACTCCACATTCATCGAAGAATTGAAAGCACACAGCAAGATTGGTTTATTTAGGCGCATTAGACTAAGTTTTGGGAAGCATCTTTAGTCAATGTGACTCAATTATCTCGCATAAAAGAAAGAGAAAGTAAAAATTTTCCACTTTAATTTGATTCATTTTTAATCTAAAAGATTTACAAACTTAGGGGCTAAAAAATTTAAGTAGCATATAAAATTCAAGGAAATGGCTCGAAAAATATTGTTGTCCCATAATACTTTTTTTAGGGGATACAATTAATTAAAGCTTTTAATATGAAAAAAATATATTCCTATACAAAAGCCTTTGATCAACCCAAATAAACGTGCAGCAAATGCTAAACTTCGCCAGCCTCGCAAAGCAAAGATTTGCATCATGGCTGAAAAAATTGTTCTAATTCCCCAGTAAAACATATGAAGCTGTAGGTTTTTTGCAATCAATGCACCATCTCCCAGAGCATACTGATAGAATCGCCCGACTGCCCATCGATTCCATGGAGGAATTTTAGTCGGATGACGCATACGGACTAATGGACTGTAACACGCCTTCATGTCGTTAAACTCTGCAAACAATCTATTCATAAGATCTATGCCCTCTGCTGCTGGAAATGGAGAACCAGGACCAAAGTGTTCGTCAAATCCTTTAGTTTGAAGAAAGGCATCGCGACGAACAAAGAGTGTCGCTTCAGTCAAGCAACCAAACATAGTCCAACAATTAAAATTAACTGGATGTTGCCTCCATCGTAAAATGTTTGGCGACCCTAGCATATCAACCGTCTGCCCAGAGATTACATATACCTGTGAATCACATGCAATTCGCTCAACTTCAACAAGGACCTCAGGAAATAATTGACAGTCATCATCAGGGAATCCGACCCAACGTCCTCGCGCTAGCTCTGCTCCTAAATTACGTGCTCTACTAGCACAACGAAATAACACTTGTTTGTGGGTAATAGTAAGCAGATCAGAAAAACGAGCTATTACCTCAATTAATCGATTATCCTGATTTTGGTCAATTACAATTACTTCGAAATTCGGACCTGATTGCAACTCTAATAAGCTATTAAGACAGTATTCAAGATCTCCATCATCATTTAAAGTTGCAATAATAAATGAGTATTGAAATTCGGTAGAGTTAATCATGATTGTAATTTGTAAGGTGATTATGCTAGTTAGACCTATCAGATTAAGTCACTAATTTTGTATGCAGCAGATCAAAAGACCACATTTGATTTCTAAAGTCTTGATTATAGGTTTAATTAGCTAATTGCAGTCTTTTGTAGCGCAAACTTGGATGTAATCAAAATGATTATTGATACTTATGAAAGCGTCTTAGGGTATGAAGTTAATAATTAAATTATCTGTTGTATAGATTAGGGGACAGATATGAACTATGATGCCAAAGGAATTGTTGTTAAGACAAAACACATCAAGTCAAAATTGACGTCAAGATGTACAAAAAGATCACTGTTTTAATAAAAGAGTAATTTTTATAAATAACTCTAAATTGGAAATTCTTTTGGTGCGGAGTGAGAAAAGTACTCACCATCGCCGAGACCATGCCCAAATCAAAGTACTTATTGAATTCACTTATATTTAGAAGAAATTTGAAATTATTTCCCTGTGGCCCTTACATGACTTCTGTAAATAAAAATGGCTCATAAAATTTCTTTTATAAGCCATTGGTTAATTTGGTAGGACGGGCGAGATTCGAAATCACGATCTACGGATTAAAAGTAATCATAGCTCTTTAAAAATCTCATAAAATCAAAGGTTAATAGGGTTTTTTATGCAGTGTGCGGTTGAATGTGCGATTAGTGTTTTATAACTTTCTAATAGTACCTGGGGTCACCCCAAATTTTCTCTTAAATGCAGTAATGAAATGATTAACGTGAGAGTAACCAATTTTATGAGCTAAAACCTTCATTGAAATATCGGTTTTTTCTAAAGCTTGATAAGCTTGTTCTAGTCTTTGATTAGAAAGGAATGAATAAATCGTCTGTCCGAATGTTTTTGAAAAAGCATAATTTAATTTTTCAGCAGTTGTGCCGTACTTTTTTGCTATTTCAGCCAAGTTAGGTATTTTTGATTCAATTTGTATAAGTTCCATGTGAAGTTCTTCAACATTGAAGCTGTTTTTTTCTAATGCCTTTAAAAATGTTCCAGAAGTGGATGTATGAAGGTGAAGCTCTAAGAGGAATTGTAATAGGACTGATTGAGCATAAAGAGATCGCATCGAGCCTTCGAGATCGTCTGGGGATGCATTTTCAAGCTTTTTGGAAATTGATTCTGGGACTTTAGTAAAACCAAAACTTTTCTCAGAATTCAATTTTAGGTTTTCGTAAAGCAACTCAGTATTTTCTAAGCCCATTAAAATAGAAAGTCTGTGTTCAGGAATTAAGCAAACTGTTGTTGAGACATTCTCTTCAGTTTTTATGGTTTCTATTACTTCATACTGGCTAACTCTACCAAAGAAAATTTCTCCAGGTTTTAGAACTAGATTTATTTGGGGGTTGCCACCTTTTATTATTTTTATCCCAGAGTGAATGATGTGAAATATAAACATGGGTTGTGGAAATTCTACTGAAAAATTTCCTAATTCAATATCAACGGGACGGTCTTCTCCAGTGAAATTGTGAGTAGTTTGCATAATGGTAATGCCATCAAACAAATCGATATGTTCAGTGAAGCCAAATCCGATCTCAGGGGGGTATGGAAGAGACATTTTCTGAGTTTCTGCACCTATAAAAACCTCCTCAGTCCCAGAAATATCAACTAGCCATTTAATTTTATGTATTTCTCCCATGTACGGATTCTATTCTATTTTGTTTCTTACATGAATTCAGTAAAGAAAAATGGCTTACAAAATTTCTTCTATAAGCCATTGATTAATTTGTACTCATTTAAGCGTGAACACTCATTTTTAAACCGAGTGCATTTATCACTTTCGATATAGTCTCAAATCTTGGTTGAGAACCCTCTGATAAAGCTTTATAAAGACTTTCACGACCTAAACCAGATTCTCTGGCAACTGTCGCCATACCTTTGGCTTTAGCAATGTGACCAAGAGCGCGAATGAGCTCAGCATTGTCACCATCTTCTAAAACTTGTGACAAGTATTCAGCCATTGCCTCTTCACTATCTAGATAGCGTGTGATATCAAATGCTTTTAGTTTTTGTGTTTTGTTCATGATTTAAAATTCCTTGGCTAACTGAATCGCTTTTTTAATATCTGATTGTTGAGAACTTTTTATTCCTCCAACCAATAAAATAACGATAACTCTTTCACGCACTGTAAAGTAAATCCTATAACCAGCTCCGACATCAACTCTCATCTCTGAAATGCCGCTGCCTAAAGTCTTAGCATCACCTAAATTGCCATGCTCAGCCCTTTCAATACGACGTGCAATAGCAATTTTAGCTTTCTGATCTTTAACCGATTCATGCCATTTTTCAAATGAATCTGTTTGTTGAATAAAGTATGACATACTTATATTGTATCTACTTGGATACAAAAGTCAAACATCTTTTTTAAACAGTCCGCTTGACGGGAGATACTAAAGGTATTATTACAAAGCGTTATAAAAGAAAAATGGCTTATAAAATTTCTTCTGTAAGCCATTGATTAATTTGGTAGGACGGGCGAGATTCGAACTCGCGACCAACGGATTAAAAGTCCGCTGCTCTACCGACTGAGCTACCGTCCCAAATTAGGTAAACAAGTATTATAGCAATAATCTTTTAGGATTGACGAACAATTGGAGGATTTTTTTCTAAATATTTAAAAATCCCTTGTGTAATGGCATCAGCGATCTTATTTTGGTACGAATCATCTAAGAGTTTAAGTTCTTCTTCAGGGTTACTAATAAATGCAGTCTCTACCAAAATAGATGGAATATCTGGCGCTTTTAAGACCGCAAAACTAGCTTGTTCGACAGTTTTACTATGTAAATTTGCAAACCCACCAATTTCTTTAATAACTGAGTTACCTAGCTTTAATGAGTCTTTGATTTGTGCAGTCGTTGCCATGTCAAGTAACAATCTTGCAACTTCAGCATCTTTAGTTTTGATATTTAATCCACCAATCAAGTCTGAAGAATTTTCTTTATTTGCCATCCATCTTGCAGTCGTGCTTGTGGCTCCTTGTTGAGATAGAGCAAACACAGAAGCACCTTTGGCACTTGGCAAAACAAAGGCATCTGCGTGAATAGAAATAAATAAGTCAGCTTGGACTTTACGTGCTTTTTGTACCCGAACTCCTAAAGGCACAAAAAAATCAGAATCTCTCGTCATTAAGATACGAAATTCTGACAGACTCCCTAATTGACTTTGCAAACGTTTGGCAATCGCTAGTACAACATCTTTTTCTTTTGAACCACGAACGCCAATTGCACCAGGGTCTTCACCACCGTGACCAGGGTCAAGAGCCACAGTAATGATGCGATTGAACTTATTGGACCTGATCGCTGGAGGATTGTTTTGCGTAATCGTTGGAGTAATGATTTCATTACTCTTTTTTGCAATAGCTGCAATTGGATCATCTTCCTCAACCTTGATATTTTTTTGTAAAAAAACAGTCATCGCGTCAGGGGGATTTTTTGGATACAAATCTAGAACTAGTCGATGTTGGTAACTACCAGCAGGCTCTAGAGGAAAGAGTTGAGGAAGAACCTCCTCTTTTAAGTCGAAAACCATTCGAACGACTTTAGGTTGATATTGACCAACCCGAACACCTGCAATGTAAGGGTCATCACTTTTAATTTTTGCGACGATTTCTTTAATTTTGTTATTTAACTCAATACCTTGGATGTCTACAACAAGACGATTTGGATTCATTAATAGTTGCTGAGAAACTTGTAAAGTTTCATCTGATTCAAGAGTAACACGTGTATAGTCCTCAGCAGGCCATACCCGAACACCCAACAGTGTTGCGCCATAAGCTAATTGATGAGGGCCCAAGAGAATCAGGAATGGGGCAGCCAATCCAGCTTGTGCAATGTGTTGTAATGCTTTTCTTTTACCGAGATTCATATTAGGAAATATGTATTAAAAGTTGATTCCCAAGAACGGAGACACCCTCGATAGAGCCTTTCCTGACGGCCTCAGAAATATATTTCATGCGAATGATAAGGTCAGCTGGAGGAAGAGTATTTTCTGCTTTTTCAGGCCATTCAATAAAGTTAATTCCAGAATGATTCAGAGTATCTTTAAATCCAGCCTCTTCCCACTCTAAAGGATGATTCATTCGATATAAATCAAAGTGATTGATAGCAATATCAGAATCATCAATCACTACTGAGTAAGGTTCGCAAAGATTGTAGGTCGGACTTTTGACCTTGCCTTGGTATCCCAAAGTTCGCAGAATATAGCGTACTAGTGTGGTTTTACCGCTCCCTAAGTCACCAACGAGCCAAATATGTAAAACTTGGTTAATGGTAGTGTTTGATTGAATCATCTGTCCAATCTTTTTTGCAAGATCGATACAAGCATCCTCTGAACTTAATTCAAAAAGGTAGTTTTTGCCTACAATGTTCATTAATGGAAACCTATAATCATCAAGAATTGCTTCTGTGGATCAAAAGCCAAGCTAAGCAACTTGGCTTTAGTGAAATGCGCGTCACTGATTTGGATGTCAGTCAAGCTTTGCCACATTTGCAGGATTGGTTGGAAAAAGGTCGTCATGGTGATATGAATTATATGATTGAGCATGCAGATTTGCGTGCTAATCCGCAAAAGATATTACCTCAAGCGATACGAATATTATCATTTCGGATGGAATACTTACCAAAGCGTTTATTTGAGCAAGATAACGACTGGAGAGAAACTGAGTGGTCGAAAATTCATGATCCACAAGCTGCAGTCATTTCGGTTTATGCCAGAGGGCGAGATTACCATAAAGTCCTTCGAAGTAGACTCAAGCAATTGGCGCAACAAATAGAAGAAAAAATATCCCCACTCAAATACCGAGTTGCGGTTGATTCAGTACCCTTACTTGAAGTTGAATTTGCCAAAAAATCAGGATTGGCATGGCGCGGCAAACATACTCTTGCACTCCATAGGGAGGCTGGTTCGATGTTCTTTTTAGGCGAAATCTTAGTCGATTTACCCTTGCCGATTGATGAACCGATTACTGATCATTGTGGGCAGTGTCAGGCTTGCATCGATATTTGCCCGACTCAAGCCATTGTTGCTCCCTATCAATTAGATGCGAGAAGATGTATCTCTTATTTAACTATTGAACATCGAGGTTCAATACCCATCGAATTTAGGCCTCTTATTGGTAACCGTGTGTATGGATGTGATGATTGCCAACTGATTTGTCCATGGAATAAATTTGCAAGCCCAAGCAATATCGGAGACTTTGAGGAGCGGCATCAATTAGGTCAATTGCAATTATTTGATGTATTTTTATGGAGTAAAGCGACTTTTGATCAATTGATGCAGGGAAGTGCCATCTACCGAATTGGTTATGAACAGTGGATGCGAAATGTTGCAGTGGGATTAGGTAATCTCATACGACATGAGTCAACGAGCGCAGAAATCAAACAACATGCGCGTCACGCTCTGCAGCAACAGCATCATAAAATCAATAATTTAGTGGATGAACATATTGAATGGGCGCTTAATGTCTATAGCCGAAGTGCATAGAGCATTACAATAGTCAGATGGATCAAATCTTACAAGAATTAAAAAAAGCAGACACGTTTAAGCAAGCCTTTCACCTTGGAGTGAAGGCGGGTCTATATGGCCCTGGCCCTGTTTTACTTGCCGGCATGGTCGGTTTTGGGGCGATGAGTCAAGGAGTTGGTTTAAACGTATTACAAGCTACCGCTATTTCAACTTTTATGTATGCTTTACCGGGTCAAATTGTCTTTATTGAGATGATGTCCATGGGCGCATCATCAAGTGTTGTAGCAATTGCGGTTGCTTTAACTTCAACGCGTTTTTTAACGATGGTGTTGACCTTATTTCCGCAAATTCCAAAAGAAAAAAAAGAGCCTTCTAGAATGTTGTCGGTTCACTTAGTGGCCATGAGCGCTTGGGCCTATTGCATGAAAGATTTTCCTAAAATGAAACCTGAAGTTCGTTACGGGTATTTTTTAGGAATAGGTATTCTCTGCTGGGTACTGGCTATACCTGGCACCATTCTAGGATTTGTCTTATCTGAATATGTACCGATCTGGGTGACGATTCCGCTAGTGTTTGTTAATCCTCTTTTTTTCCTTCTCTCATTTGTGGATGTTGTTATCCCCTTAAATCGTATTGCGATTATTGTTGGAGGTATTGCTGGCGCTATTTTTTATCAAATCTATCCTGAAAATGCATTATTAATATCCGGGCTAGGCTTTGGTAGTCTTGCATACGGCATTGATTACTTCAGAAGAAAAAGGAAGTCTTCTTCATGAGTGCCATCGAAAATTCCGTTGCAGAGTATGGTTGGTGGGCGGTCCTTTTATTTGTCGTCTTAGGAACCTATTTTTGGAGAGGTCTTGGCGTATTGCTAGCGGGTCATGTGTCGCAGGATAGTGAAGTATTTAAATGGTTGTCAGCAGTTACATATGCTTTGGTTGGTGCCTTAACTTTCAAACTAATTTTGTTACCAATTGGTGCCCTAGCTCAAGTCCCTATGATTTATCGCATCATTGTTTGTTGTATCTGTTTGGTCTATATAACGAAATTTAAAAGCGGCCTCAGTCGCGGATTAATTCTTGGCAGTCTTTTAATGGCAGCTTATGGATTATTTTTGTCCTATCAATCTTTCTAAAAAGAACTACAAAAATTAAGGTTATATAGCCATATTAATAAAGTGACTTTTATTTCTTAATGAGAATGATTATCATTTGTTTCTGATAAATTGTTTTAAGAAAGGAAGTTGGAGTGCTAAATCAAACTCGTAAATTAAAAAACCTTATTCAAAAAAGTATTTGTGTTGGGGCGTGTATCTTATCGTTTAACAGCCTTGCCGGTGAAGGATACTTTGGGTGGGTGTACAGCCTTGATTTACAACCCGAGGGTAAATGGGAGTTTGAGCAACGACTACAGCTAACCAGGGGTCAAGCCAGTGGAACTTACGATCTATGGCAAGCAAGAACAGAAATGGAGTATGGGGTTAGTAATGATTTTCAACTTGCGGGATACCTGAATAGTTATTCCATCAATGCCTCCAAAAATTACACAAATAGTGAGTATTGCGAACAGGAAAATATGACTTGTACTGGAGGCTACGGTGTTCCCGGAAGTGAAAGTCATGGCAGTGGATATGCAAAAACAGGCATTGATGGTGTATCAGTAGAAGGTATTTGGCGTATCACCAATCCAGTAACCTCACCCATTGGTGTGGGACTTTATTTAGAGCCCACGATTGGTCATTTAAAAAATGCTCTAGAGACACGACTCATATTGCAATCTAATTTTTTAGATGATCGCCTGCAACTCGTAGGCAATCTTGTTTACGAAGTAGAAAAATTAAAATTTGATGAAGAGCCAATCGAAGAAACTATCGTAGATGTAGTTGCAGGTTTTACATATCGATTGATGCCCAATCTGAATATCGGTCTGGAATATCGTTTTCACAACGATTTTGATGGATATTCATTGAATAATCAAACCCAAAGAGCACACTTTATTGGGCCTAATGTTCATTACGCCACCAAAGATTGGTGGGTAACTGCTGCTATGAGAACGCAAGTGGGTGGACAGTGCTGGGATCCCGGAACTGCTGAATGCTCAGATGGCAAAGTTTGGGATAGTCATGGCCGTAATGAATATATCGTTAAATTTGGGATGCCGTTCTAATGCAATGGCATTCACCAAGTTATCTGGCAGTTATTTGCTTGGCAACTATGACCCCTTTTGGTGAAGTATGTGCCAAGCAATATCTCAGTGTCGATGAAGTCAAGCAAGTGATGTTTAGTGGAGAAGTTTTTACCAAAATCGACATTGATATTCCGGAATTGATCAAAGAAAAAATGAGAAAAGAATCTGGTGTACGTCATGGGTATCAACAAAAGCACTTTTGGAAATCGACTCAGGGTTCTTGGTTATTGATTGACGAAGTTGTGGGTAAGCACGAAATGATTACTTATGCAGTTGGTATTAATAACAAAGGGCAAATTCAGGGAGTAGAAATTCTTGAATATAACGAATCTTATGGAGAGCAAATACGCGAAAAGAAATGGTTAGAACAATTTAAGGGAAGAGGAGCAATAGAGCAGTTGAGATTTAATCAAGAGATTAAAAATATTACTGGGGCCACGCTTTCTTCTAAGCATGTCACCAATGGCGTACAGAGATTGATGGTTTTATATCGTGAATATTTAAGCAGGACTTGATGTGAGAAGAAGCAGACCAATGCTAGGAACATTTGTGGAGTTATGGATTGAGGAAGATCGTTATACCAATCCAGAACAAATGGCATTTAATCATGAAATCGGAAATGTCGTTTACCAACAAATGGGAAAAGTGCAGACTTTGATGTCTAGTCATGACACTTCTAGTGAGATTGCACAGTTAAATCGATTATCCAAAGCAACTCCAGGAATTGTTTGTTCTATACACCCCTGGACATATGAAGTGTTCATGATTGCTCAGAAAGTTTGTAAAGAAACGGGAGGCTTATTTGATTGTGGAATTGGTCAATACTCACCATCTTACCCAAGATCAAGTGATCAATTTCAAGGAAGTGGCATAGGCTCAATCGATTTATTACAAAACCAACAAATTAGATTAAACCTACCCGTTCATATTGATTTAGGAGGAATCGCCAAGGGTTACGCAGTGGACAGGGGTATTGAAGTCTTAAAAAATTTTGAAGTTAAAACTGCATTAATTAATGCAGGAGGAGATTTACGGATTATCGGAGATATAGAGCAGCCTATTTATTTAAAAGAGTCTTTGTATGGTGATGCCTATATTTATATGGGTAAGTTAACTGATGGCGCAGTAGCAACCTCGTCCACTCGGTTTGGTCGAGATAACAAGAAAGGGGGAATGTCGTATTTAATACATCCGAAAACTGGGGAGTGCATAGAAGATGATTTAAGTTATTCGGTTGTTGCTTCAACCTGTGTTGTGGCAGATTGCTTAACAAAAGCATTAGCAATCGAAAAAAATATTTATGCACCATATTTTAAAAAATTAGGAGCAATACCAATCATTGTGGAGTAAACATGGAAAGTAAACAGCAATTAGCAGCATCAAAAATAGGCAAAATGAGTCAATGGCACAAATATATAACCTTTATGGGTGTCATTTTAAGTTTGACATCTGGAGTGGTTTGGTTTGTATCAGATGATTTGATGGGTAAACCTATTCAAGAACTTAGTTTATGGATCAATTTGCACGGAATAGTGGGGCATTTATTTTTATTGATCTTAGGAATGGCTCTATACCATCATGTGCAATTGACCGTGCGTATGAAAAAGAATGTATGGATGGGAGGAGCTTTTATAGCTATTTCTTTACTTCTAATAGCATCGATTTTGGCATTGTTTTACGGTCGTGGAGTTATTCATGAACAAGCACATGTATTGCATTTAGTTTCAGGCACCTTAACGGGAGTTGTGTTTTTCTTGCATATCCAAATAGGTAAAAAGAGCTTTAGAAAACA
>Ga0214921_10003514_pt1 | contig 23845 bp, 26 predicted proteins | sample LL1505_MetaG_FD_177992 | JGI IMG/M metagenome (GOLD analysis project Ga0214921, IMG submission 177992) | Freshwater microbial communities from Lake Lanier, Atlanta, Georgia, United States - LL-1505 | ecosystem: Environmental > Aquatic > Freshwater > Lake | place: USA: Georgia | collected...
TATGATGAATTAAAAAAATTAGGCGTAGATGAAGTTTATTGTTTAAGCGCTAACGACCCTTTTGTAATGAAGGCTTGGGCTAAAAATTTAGATCTTAAAAAAGTTAAAATGCTGCCAGATGCTAATTTAGAGTTTACTAAAGCGATGAATATGATCACCGATAGGTCTTCTGCAGGCATGGGTCAACGTTCTAAGAGATATTCAATATATGTTAAGAATAAAGTAATTGAAAAAATGTTTGTTGATGAAGATGGTAAATTTGAAGTTAGCGATTCAAATACAATGATTAGTTTTTTAAAGTCACAAAAATAAATGAAGAAAGGTCTTCGACCTATTACCCGAACTGCAAATCCAGAACCACAAGACAAAAATTCTATTTCTTGGATTATTTGGGCTGCTTGGGCTGATCGAATTACTTTTGAAGATATTAAAGAAAAAACAGGAAAATCTGAGTCTGACGTTATAAAAATAATGAGAAAGAACTTAAGTGAAAGTTCATTTAAATTATGGAGAAAAAGAACTCATAATCAAAGTATTAAACACCGAAAAAAATTTGAGAACTCTAGAAAACTACTAAATCAAAGAATTTACTTTTCTGATGATGATTAAAATACCTACATTTTAGTTGAATAAATACGATTCTAGTTTAGATAGACACTCTTCATGGCGACAGATATTAAAAAAATTCGTAACATCGCAATTATTGCACACGTCGATCACGGAAAGACAACTCTCTTAGATAAATTATTAAGAGACTCTGGAACATTGAAAGCTTCTGAAATGTCACAAGAACGTGTTATGGATTCAAATGAAATTGAAAAGGAAAGAGGTATTACAATCCTTGCAAAAAATACTTCCTTAACTTGGAATGGTTTTCAAATAAATATCATTGATACGCCTGGTCACGCTGATTTTGGTGGTGAAGTAGAACGAGGCCTTTCTATGGTGGACTCAGTTTTGTTACTTGTTGATGCGGTGGATGGACCGATGCCACAAACCAGATTTGTAACATCTAAAGCTTTAAAACTTGGACTTCGTCCAATTGTAGTAATTAATAAAGTAGACAGAGATGGAGCAAGACCTGATTGGGCTTTAGATCAAACATTTGATTTATTTGATAAGTTAGGAGCTACATCTGAGCAGTTAGATTTTCCAATTGTGTACACATCAGCAATTCAAGGGTGGGCAGCAAAAGAGCCAAAAAAAGCTGATCAAAATATGAGCGTTTTATTTCAATGTATTGTTGATAACGTTCCACATCCAAAAGTTGATCTTGAAGGACCTTTTAGAATGCAAGTTAGTGCTTTGGATTATTCAAGCTATGTAGGTGTTATTGGAGTTGGTAGAATTCTAAGAGGAACTGTTAAATTGAATGACAATGTTTCAATTATTAATAAAGAGGGAAAAATAAAAAATGGAAAAATTTTACAAATTTTAGGATTTCTAGGTTTAGCAAGGGTTGAAAAACAAGAAGCATCTGCTGGAGAAATAATAATGTTCTCTGGAATTGATGGGGTTAAAATTTCAGATACAGTTTGTGATCCAAAACAAGTTGAAGCGTTACCACCACTTATTGTTGATGAGCCAACAATTAGTATGACTTTTCAAGTAAATACATCTCCATTTGCAGGTAAAGAAGGTAAGTATGTAACCACAAGAAATATTAAAGATAGATTAGATAAAGAACTTATTCATAACGTTGCACTTCGAGTTTCTGAAACCGAAAGTCCTGACAAATATCGAGTTTCAGGCAGAGGAGAACTTCATTTATCAATTTTAATTGAGAATATGAGAAGAGAGGGCTATGAACTTGCAATTTCCCGACCCGAAGTAATAATTAAAAAAGTAGATGGTCAAGATCAAGAACCCTTTGAAGCTTTAACTATTGATATTGAGGAACAACATCAAGGTAAAATTATGGAAAAACTTGGTGAAAGAAAAGGGGATTTAAAAAATATGGTCTCTGACAGCAGAGGTAGAGTTCGATTGGATTATATTATTCCAACAAGAGGTTTAATTGGTTTTCGTTCAGATTTTTTATCAACCACTTCAGGAACAGGACTTATGTACCATTCCTTTGATCATTATGGCCCTAAAATAAATCAACCGTTAGGGGAGAGAAATAATGGAGTCTTGATATCAAAAGATCAAGGTAAAGCTGTAAATTATGCAATCTTTCACCTTCAAGATCGTGGTCGTTTTTTTATATCTCATGGTGATGAAGTTTATGGAGGTCAGGTGATCGGAATACATAATCGAGATAATGATTTAGTAGTTAATCCCTTAATTGGAAAAAAAGTATCTAACGTAAGATCTGTTACTGCTGATGAAGCATTGGTTATTGTTCCTCCTATTAAAACAACTTTAGAATATTCACTTCAATTTATTAATGATGATGAACTTGTTGAAGTAACTCCAAAGTCAATTCGTATAAGAAAAAAGTTCTTACTTGAACACGAACGTAAAAGAGCACAAAAGTCATAAGAATTAATGATTTCTGTAATTAAGTATAAAGATTTAGGCGGAGCTGACCATGGATGGTTAAAGGCAAAACATCATTTTAGTTTTGCATCATATTATGATCCTAAACGAATGGGTTTTGGCTCAATTCGAGTAATTAATGACGATATTATTAAGGCTAAAAAAGGCTTTGATCCTCATCAACATAACGATATGGAAATTATTACTTATGTTAGATCTGGCGCAATAACTCATACAGATAATCAAGGCAATAAAGGTAGAACAGTAGCTGGAGATATTCAAGTTATGAGCGCAGGCACAGGCGTTATTCATTCAGAATATAATTTAGAGGATCAAGAAACAAATATTTATCAAATTTGGATTATTCCAAATAAAACTAGTGTTAAACCAAGATGGGAAGCAAAAGAATTTCCAAAAGATCCTATTAAAAATAATCTTAATCTTCTTATTTCTGGATTTGGAAAAAATTATAAAGATGGAACATTAGGAATTTATCAAGACGCTTATATTTCTGGTGGGAAAATAAATAAAGGTACCGAAGTTAATTATAATATTAAACATCAGGTATATTTATTATGTTCGTATGGAAAAGTTCTTATAAATGATAAAATTTTGGAAAAGGGGGATGGTGCTGAAATTTCAAATATTAAAGAATTTAAAATAAAAGCAAATGATAATTCTGAAGTATTAGTAATTGATGCTCCAAAATAAAAAATTAAGCAACTTTAAGAAATATAACGCCAAGAATTATTAAAGATACTCCAATCCATCTTAAGAGAATTGATGGATCATTAAAAAATAAAACGCCAATAATAAAAGTTCCAGCAGCACCAATTCCAGTCCAAACAGCATAGGCTGTTCCAATCGATATCCCTTTTAAAGACAACCACAATAATACTCCACTGATTCCCATAGAGATTATGGAAATGATTGGTCCAAATATTTTAAAAGAAGGAATAGAAGCTAATTTAAGGCCTAAAGGCCAGCCTATCTCAAAAAAACCTGCGGCTATAAGATAAATCCAATGAATTGAATTCACTTAAAATTTAATTTTTAATTAAGCTGCTTTTTTCTTTGCTGCAGTTTTAGCTTTTTGTACTTTTCCTCCAGCCGCTATACACTCATCCATAGTTTTGTATGGAGTAAAATCTTTTAATTTTTTATAAGATTTTGAGTCTGCACTGTAACAAATTCCAGATTTGGCTGATTTTTTAATTTCAGCATTCTGAGCAAAAGTTAAGTTTTGGCTGAACAGCATTACTGTAAGCATGATTATAATTTTTTTCATAAGCGTGGTTATTAATGATATTCAAATGATTATTCAACTTTTTTCCTGATAGTTAAACTTGTAATATAGAATTAATGGCTTAAATATTTGCCATTAAGTAAGGAGAGGTGGCCGAGATGGCTGAAGGCGGCGGTTTGCTAAACCGTTATACGATTGAAAAGTCGTATCGAGGGTTCGAATCCCTCTCTCTCCGCCAAAGATATGAATGATAATCTTAGTATAAGTGAAATACTTTCAAAATCTTTTTCTTATGTATTTAAAGATATTAAAAAAATATTTAGAGAAAGTTTTTTTACAGTTTTATTTCTTACAATAATTTTTAACAGTTTATATTTTTTAGTTTTAAAAAATATCGCAACTAAATTTACATTTTTTATTATTTTTGCTCTTATGGGGTTAGTTATTAGTACAATCGCATACAAAGTGCACAGAGATATTTTATTAAATCAAACTGTATTTAATCCTTTAATTAAAATGTTTGATTTAACTAATATTAGATATCTATTTTATAGTACTTTAATTTCTTCTTTTGCATTGAGTCCTGTTTTTATAAAATATTATTTAGACCGCAATGATATAAGTATTTTGTTTGGGGCTGACAGTAGATATGTGATATTATTACTAATTCCAACTATTTACTTAGCTTTTAAATTAATTTTAATTTTACCAAAAGTATCTATAAATAAACGTATTAGTATTTTCTCTGGAAAAGAATTTAATAACTTTTCTGGAAAATTATTTTTAATATTTTTAATAATTACTTTAGCATTTATTTTACCTACTTATTTGATATTTACTTTTCAGGTTTATTTTTTAGAAAATTCTCAAGAGTTTTATAAATTTTTAAAACCTTTTTTTGATTTTGTATCTTTTTTTGTTTCTTATTTAAATTATGCAGCAGTTTTTGCAGCATTATCTTATGCTTATGAAGTAACTAAAAAATAGTTATCGATATAAAATTTTTTCAATTTTATTGGTAGCATTGTTTGGGTCATTTAAATATTCATAGACGTTAATATTTTCACTAACCCTTTGGACGTAATTTCTTGTTTCTTGGAATGGTATCAGTTCAATAAAATCAATTGCATCAATTTGTTTTCGTCTTGGATCTCCGTAAGCTTTAATCCATTTTTCAACTCGATGTGGACCAGCGTTGTAAGCTGCAAAGGCTAGATAATGGGACCCAAAAAGATCATCAAGATCCGAAATATAATATGAGCCGAGAGCTAAATTATAATCTTTATCTCTAGTTAATTTTTCTCTTGAAAAATCAATATTTGTTACCTTACTTAACAATCTCGCTGTTGCAGGCATAATTTGCATTAAGCCTTTTGCTCCAACTTTGGAGTTTGCAGATAAATCAAATTCACTTTCTTGTCTTATTAAAGCCAATATAACTGAACTATCTAAAATTTTTTGACCTTTTACCTGTTTTGGAACTTCTATTTTAGGATAGCTTATTTCTAAAAAATTTAAATTTTTGTAAGAAGCATTTTTTGCAATTTGTATAGCGAAATCTAATCTTTCAATTTCTTGCGCCAACATTCCTGCCATTGAAATTTCTTCAGAAGTTCTATTCTGTTCAGCATCACCGAGATGTCGCAATATATCTTTTGTATACCTACTTCTATTTAACTCCTTTAATATAATAACAGACTTTGCTTGAGGGTTATTTTTTTTAAATTCTTCGTATTTCTCTTCATTAAATTTAAAATTATTATTTATTGAAAATCTTTTTTCATCTAGTTCTTTATGAGAAAGTTGACCATAAAACGTTGTTCCATATTGCGAGCCTGTTTTAAACCAAGTGTTTGCCTGACTTGTTTGACCTAATTTTTTATATGTTCTTCCTATCCAGTAAGCTGCTCTTGCTTTTGATATTGGATAAGAAACCGCTGCATTCATTTTTAAAAAATGATTAAGAGCTATTTCTGTTTGATTAGTAAAACTTAAAGCAATCCAGCCGAGGTGCCATTCAATTTCGGCATAATCTGCACCCTCGTTTAATCTGTGATCTTTTAAAATATCGTATGCCATTTTATATTCTTTGTCTGAAATCTTATCTCTTGCAACCGACAATCTCTCTTTAGCTAAATATTGATTTCTCATTAAAGAATCTGATGCGCTTTGATTCATTAATGTTAAAGCTTCTGCAAATCTTGATTTTTTTCTACGCCATTTAATTCTGTCGTAAATTAAACCAGGATCTTCTTTTAAATTTTGAGGAATTTGAGCAATTAAGCTATCAGCAGATTTTTTAGTAAATAAAGCTGCTCTTGCATTATATAATTTTTGATAATCAGGATTTAAATATTCTATCGTATCTCTTAAATCTTTATATTTTGCTTCATATGCAAAATAATCTGCTCTTAAAACATAGTCCTGATGAGTTAAAAACTTTTTAAATATTTTTGAGAAATATTTTAAATCTTGTTTGCTCAGTTCAGCGTCTTTGAAACCATCTTTAACTAAGTTTTTAGCTTTTTCAGTTTGATTATTTTCTAAAAATGCTTCTGCTAATCTTAATCTTCCAAATCCGCTTAAAGGAGGATTTGTGCTAAAATATTCTATAATTGAAGAGGGCGTATTATTGTCAAAATTAATTTTATGTTCTGCTAAATATTTAATACGATTTATTCTAGGCCAATCTTTATGATTTTTAATAAATGTTTGATATTCATTAAAGCTAGCCCCACTTTGAGGCTCAATTAAATACATCCAATTTACAAGTGTATATATAGTCTTATCTTGTATTTTTTGAGCATCAGATAATGCAAATCTCCATTGTTTTTTATCAACATAATCAAAAACTACTTTTGTTATTTCAAAATCTTTCTCACCAAGTGTTTTAGTCTCTAATGGACCTTTATGTTCTGGAGTAAAACTTTTAAAGTCATGAGGTTTTATTTTAGGGATAATTTCTTTAGGTCCTTCGGTTTTTTCAACATCTTTTTTTTTGACTTCTTTAGTTTCTTTAGTTTTAATTACTTCTTGTTTTTTTTCAGTCGTTCTGTTTTCTTTAACTTCACTGACTTCTTTTTTTATTTCTTCTTTTTTTTGATTTTTTTCTTCTTCAACAACAACCTCGTTCTTAGGTTTTAAAATCGTTTGTTCTTTTTTTTTGTTTTTAGTTAAATTATCTAAAAACTTTGATGGTTTTGAGGAATGTGCAGAGCTGTCTATAAATTTATCAGGCTTTAACTTTGGAGGTATATTTTTTGCGTGAGCGGAAAAAGTTAAGCTTATCAGCAAAAATAAATTAATAATTACAACAAATTTAAAGTTCATTTAATTTTATTATTTAAAAAAACAGTGTATTATAAAAATGCTTTTTTATAGATATTTACATCATGTTTAAAGGATCATTTACCGCTTTAATTACACCATTTAAAAACAATCGATTAGATAGAAACGCTTTCGTTAAACTTATTCATCATCAAATCGATAACGGTACAAATGGACTAGTACCAGGAGGAACCACGGGTGAATCCCCAACTCTAAGTCATGTTGAGCATAGAGAAATAATTAAAATTTGTGTTCGTGAAGCAAAAGATAGAATTCCGATTATGGCAGGCACAGGATCTAATTCGACCGAAGAAGCGATTGATCTAACAAGATTTGCAGAAAAAGCAGGAGCGAAAGCAGCATTAATTGTAACTCCTTATTATAACAAACCAACTCAAGAAGGTTTGTATCAACATTATAAAGCTATCAATAATAAATGTGGATTACCTATTTTTATTTATAATATACCAGGACGTTCAGTCATTGATATGAGTGTGGATACGATGTCTCGTTTATTTGAATTAAAAAATATAGCGGGCGTTAAAGATGCAACTGGAGATCTAAATAGAGTTGTACAACAAAGAAAAAAACTAGGAAAAGATTTTATTCAATTTACTGGAGAAGATTCTAATGCTCTTGAATTTAAATTAAGAGGTGGAGTTGGTTGTATATCGGTTACAGCAAATGTTGCTCCTAGATTATGTTCTGAGATGCAAACTTTATTAGATTATAAATCAGACAAACTTATTCTACAAAGAGCAAAAGAAATTAACAAAATGCTAAAACCTTTGCATGATTTAATGTTTATAGAGACAAATCCAGCTCCTGTAAAATATGCAGTTAGTTTACTAAAACTATGTTCAAAAGATCTGCGTTTACCAATGGTTACAATTGGAAAAAAAAATCAAATTAGAATTAAGAATTTATTAAAAAAACTTTCATTAATTTAATTAATGAAAAAAGATGAAGGCAATTATCAGGTAGTTGCAAATAATAGAAAAGCTAATTTTAATTATTTTCTATTAGAATTAATTGAGGCTGGAATTGTTTTATTAGGTTCAGAGGTTAAATCTTTACGCTTAGGAAAAGGCAATATTGCTGAATCCTATGCAGTTGATTCAGGTGGCGAGTTGTTTTTACAAAATTCTTATATCCCTGAATATAATCAATCTTCCTATAATAATCATGACCCAAGAAGACTTAGAAAGTTATTATTAAGCAAAAAGCAAATTAACAAAATTATTGGAAAGATTAATCAAGAAGGTTTAACGGTTGTTCCTGTAAGGATGTATTTTAATCATAAAGGAATTGCTAAAGTTCAAATTGCTATCGCTAAAGGAAAAAAACAACACGATAAACGTCACACTAAAAAAACAAGGGATTGGCAAAGGGAAAAATCAAGAGTTTTTAGAAAAAGTTGATTATGATTTTGCTTTCTCTTGGTTCAAATCTTCCATCTCATTTTGGTGATAGTAAAACAACTTTATTAAAATGTTATGAGTTTTTTAATAATAGTGATGTCAAAATTTTAAAAAAATCTAGTTTTTATGAAAGTGTTGCTATTCCAAATAAATCTGATCCTAAATTTATTAATAGCGTCATATCTATAGAGACAAAATTTTCTCCAGAACATTTAATTCAATATATTCTTAATGTAGAAGAAAAATTTGATCGAAAACGAGAAAAAATTAATGCACCAAGAACATGTGATATAGACATTGTAGATTTTAATGGGAAGGTAATAAATATTTTTAATAAAAATATTTCTTTAGAAATTCCTCATCCACGTCTAGAGCAAAGAAGTTTTGTTTTATATCCAATTAGAGAAATTGATAAAAATTGGAAAAGTCCATTATCAGGAAAATATATTGATCAATTGATTGAAAATTTGGACGCTGAAACTAAGAAGAACATTACAATTATATAAAATTTTGATATATTTTTGTTCATGCTTAATCAGCAAGAACTTCTAGATAAAGTTAAAATTTACAATAATTACATTGACGAAAATGTTGTTAAAAAAGCTTATAATTTTGCATTTGATGTTCATAAAAATCAAAAAAGACTTTCAGGGGATCCTTACATTACTCATCCAATTGCAGTAGCAGCAATACTATGTGATTTAAAAGTTGATACTGCCACTATTACTACCGCTTTGCTACACGATACTATTGAAGATACCGAAGCAACATACAATGAAGTAAATAAATTATTTGGAAAAGAAATAGCTGATCTTGTTGAAGGGGTTACCAAAATTTCAAGATTAGAGGATAAGTCAAAAGAGTACTCAGTTGCTGAAAATTTTAGAAAACTAATACTTGCAACGTCCAAAGACATTAGAGTTTTATTAGTGAAGCTTGCAGACAGACTTCATAACATGCGAACCATTAACAATATTGCTGACTCTGAAAAAAAATTAAGAATAGCAAAGGAAACTATGGAAATTTATTCTCCCTTAGCTGAGAGAATGGGGATGCATAATTTTCGTGATGAGCTTGAAGATTTAGCTTTTAATGTTTTAAATCCTGAAGCTAGAAAATTAATTACTGATCGATTAATTCTTAATAAAGAAAGTCTCGGTGTAACTTTTTCAGATATTTCAAAAAAAATTCTAAAATTACTAGAAGAAAAAAATATTAAAGCTAAAGTTGCTGGGAGAGAAAAAACACCATTTTCTATTTGGAGAAAGATACAAAGTAAGAGAATTTCCTTAGAACAAATTACAGATATTGTTGGTTTTAGAATTATTCTTGATAGCGTCGATATGTGTTATCGTGCTCTTGGAATTTTTCATACCGAATGGTCAATGGTTCCTGGAAGATTTAAAGATTATATTTCAGTTCCAAAATCTAATAATTATAAATCGATTCATACTGCAGTCATTGGTCCTAAAAGACAAAAAATAGAAATTCAAATTAGAACACATGAAATGCATGAATTTGCTGAAAGAGGTGTGGCTGCTCATTGGAATTATAAAGCTAATGAAAAAGTAAGTTACAATACTCTTAAAGACTATAATTGGTTAAAAGATTTAGTCGAAATGTTGGAAAGTGGAGAAAATCCTGAGCATTTCTTTGAGTTTACAAAACTTCAGTTATTTCAGGATCAAGTTTTTTGTTTTACTCCAAAAGGAGCTCTTATTCGTTTGCCAGCAAATGCTACACCTATCGATTTTGCTTACGCAGTTCATACCGAAATTGGTGATAAATGTATTGGTTGTAAAATTAATGGAAAAGAATCTCCATTACAAAGTATTTTGCATAATGGTGATGAAGTTCAAATAATCACATCTTTAAAACCGTCGCCATCAATGTACTGGTCATCAATTGCAAAAACAGGGAAAGCTAGAGCAGCAGTTAGAAGATTTTGGTCGTTAAGAAAGACAGATAAATCAGAAGAAAAAGCTTATGATACAAGTTTATGGGTTCTTTTAAGTCATAAAGCTGGAACATTAGGAGAAGTTTGTACAATGATAGGAAGACATAAATGCAATATTTCAAATGTGGAGTTAGTTGATAAAAAAGATGATTTTATAAGTTTTATTTTTGATTTAGAGATAAAAAATTTAAAAGATTTTACTAATTTAGTTTCAGAGATCAAACAACAAGGAATAAATTTTAAAATTATACGAAATAGAAATTCAAATGTTGACAGACAAAAAAACTAAAGAAATTTTTGTAAAAACTAAGGCACTATTACAAGGACATTTTATTTTATCATCAGGCTTACGAAGCGAACAGTATTTACAATGCGCAAAATTATTAATGTATCCAAAGCAATCAGAATTAATTTGTAAATCTCTTGCCCAAAAAATAAAAAAAATCTTTAAAAAAATAGATTTAGTTGTAGCACCGGCTATGGGAGGAATTATTGTTGGATATGAAGTTGCCAGACATTTAAAGGTTCCTTCAATTTTTACGGAGAGAGTTAATGGAGAATTTCAGATTAGACGAGGTTTTGAAATTAAATCAGGAGCCAAAGTTCTAATCGTTGAAGATGTAATTACAACAGGAAAATCAAGTATGGAGTGTGCAAAAGTAATAAAAGAACATAAAGGTAATGTAGTTGGATTTGCATGCATTGTAGATCGATCAAATAATCAAAGTTCGATTAACTCAAAAATTGTTTCACAAATTACTTTTAATATCCCAACTTATCATGAAGATGAAATTCCAGATAAATTAAAATCTATTCCAGCAATAAAGCCAGGTAGTAGAAATTTAGTCTAAATGAGAAAAAGAATTAGATTAGGATTTAATATTGACCATGTCGCAACAGTTAGAAATGCAAGAGGAGACGACTATCCATCTCCATTAAGAGCTGCAATCATAGCTCAAAATAATGGTGCAGATTCAATAACGGTTCATTTAAGAGAAGATCGTCGTCATATTCGTGATCATGACTTAATTGAGTTAAAAAAAAAAATTAAAATTCCAATAAATTTAGAAATGGCTTTAACACCTGAAATGCTTAAAATTGCATTAAAACTTAAGCCAAAATACGTATGTATTGTTCCTGAAAAAAGAAAAGAAATAACAACAGAAGGCGGCTTAAATTTAAATTATAAAAAAAATTATTTAACAAAGGTTATTCGTTTATTAAAACTTCAAAATATTCAAGTATCATTATTTATAGAACCAGATTTAAAAACGGTTCGTTTAGCTAAAAAATTAGGCTCAGATAATGTAGAATTGCATACTGGAAAATATTGTAAATTTTTTAGAGAAAAAAATTATATAGGCATTAAAAAAGAATTTTTTAAAATTAAGAATTCAGCAAAACTTGGTAACATTTTAAATTTAGGAGTTCATGCTGGACATGGTTTAAATTATCAAACTTCTAAAAAAATATCCAAGATCGATGAGATAACAGAACTAAATATTGGTCACTTTTTTATATCAGAGTCGATATTTTTTGGTATAGCTAATGTCCTTAAAAAGTTTAATAAGATTTTAAAACGATGAATGTAATCGGATTGGGAACAGATATTGTAAATATAAATAGAATACAAAAAATTTATTCTAAGTACGGTAGCCATTTTTTAGATAAAATTTTAACTGAAACCGAAAAAAAAACTGAAAAAAAAATATCTAATTTAATAAATATTGAAACAATTGCTAAAAGATTTGCCGCTAAAGAAGCTATTTCTAAAGCTATCGGCTATGGATTTTCTAAAGGAATCCATTTTAAAAATATAGAAATCTTTAACGATAAGAATGGTAAACCTTATGCCAATGTAAACGGTAAAGCAAAAATAACACTTAGCAAAATATCAAAAAAATATAATATTTTTATAACTTTATCTGATGATAAACCTTGGGCTGTAGCAACAGCTTTAATTACTTCTAAATGAAAAAAATTATTGTTGAAAATCTAAAGACACTTGTCTTTGCTTTTCTAATTGCATTATTTATTAGAAGTTTTTTTTTTCAACCTTTTTATATTCCATCATCATCTATGGAGGAGAATTTATTAGTAGGAGACAGATTATTTGTCTCTAAATTTACTTATGGATATAGTAAGCATTCATTACCTTTCAGCCCTAATATTTCCGATAAAAGAATTTTATTTTCATTACCAGAGAGAGGCGATGTAGTTGTTTTTAAAACACCTGAAGATAACGATACAGATTATATTAAACGTTTAATAGGTCTTCCTGGAGACAAAATTCAAATGATTAATAGTGTGCTTTACATCAACAATAAGCCCATAAAAAGAGAATTTGTTAAAAATGATTTTGTACTTTGTGGTGGATACAAAATTAAATCAAATTTTTATCTTGAAACTTTACCTAATGGAAAAACTTATATAGCCGCTTACTCTGAAAAAAACTCATCAAAAGATACAGACGTTTATTTAATTCCTCAAAATAAATTTTTTTTTATGGGGGATAATAGAGATTGTTCACAAGATAGCAGGTATCTTTCAAGTGTTGGTTATGTAGATAAAATTAATTTAGTTGGTAAGGCGCAAATTTTATTCTTTTCAAATAATGAGGAAATTGGAAATTTATTTACTTTTTGGAAATGGCACAAGTCAATAAGATTTAATAGAATTTTAAAATTTATTAAATGATTTCTGATAACAAGATCAGTGAAGTAGAAAATATTATTGGAGTTAAATTCTTAAATAAGAAATTGTTAACACAGGCTTTAGTTCATAAAAGCTTCTCAAACGATAATTCTGCTAATAATGAAATTTTAGAATTTTTGGGAGATAGAGTTTTAGGATTAGTACTAGCTAAAAAATTGATTAATTTATACCCGAACGATAAAGAAGGTCAGCTTGATAAAAAATTAGCATCACTAATTAATAAAAAAACATGTGCAAAAGTTATTGAAAAATATGATTTGTTGAAATTTATATCAATAAGTAAAGCACAAAAAAAAATTAAAACCGGAAATATAAAAATTTTTGGCGATTTATGTGAGTCAATCATTGGAGCAATTTACATTGATAGAGGATTTGAAGCTGCGGAAAATTTTATTTTTGATTTGTGGAAAGATCAACTAAAACAGTCTGGAGAGATTAAAATTGATGCAAAAACAAAATTACAAGAATTATCTTTAAAACTTTATAAGGAACTTCCAGTATATAAAGATTTATCAACATCGGGTCCTGCACATAAACCAGTATTTAAAGTTTCAGTTGCTATAAAAAAAACTAAATCATTTATTGGTGAAGGGTCATCAAAAAGAAATGCGGAGCAGAAAGCGGCTGAAGCATTATTAAATAGTTTAGAGAATGAATAAAAAGAGAATAGGCTATGCATGTTTAATTGGCCCGACTAACGCTGGTAAATCAACTTTACTCAATACAATTTTTAAAAAAAAAATCTCAATAGTTTCTCATAAAGTTCAAACAACAAACTTTGCAATAGAAGTTGTTAAATATCATAATGAAAATAAGATTATTTTTGTCGATACGCCGGGCTTATATAATAAAAAAAATAACACTAATTTTTTAAATGACGTTATTGTTGAGGTAAAAAGATCAGACGTAATTGTAATTATTTTAGATATTTCTATTCATTTATTTTATGAGGAAATTATAGAAAAAATTTTAAAAAATATAAAAAAACCCAAAATTCTAGTCTTTAATAAAATTGATAAAATTTCAAAGGAATTTGCCCTTGAGAAAGTTAATAAATCCAATTTTGCAAAAAATTTTGATGAAATTTATTACGTATCAGCGCTAAAAAATAAGAATATAAATAATCTTTTAGATGGCATTGTAGCTAAACTTCCCGAAGGGGAATTTGATAATTCTTTAAATTTTGAAACAAATATTTCTAAAGATATTTTTTTTTCTGAACTTACACGTGAGGCGGTATTTCAATATTTAAATCAAGAGTTGCCATATCAAATTAATGTAAAAACTTATAAATTTGAAAAAGAAAATAGAAATTACAAAATTTATCAAATTATTTATGTAAAAAATCATAACCATAAAAAAATTGTTTTAGGAAAAAATGGTAATGTAATTAAAAAAATTGGAATTGCAGCTAGAAAAGAAATAGAAAAATTATTTAAACACAAAGTTAGTTTATTTTTAGATGTACAAGTATCTAAGCAATGACTTGGAGTGATGAAGGATACATATTAGGAGTTAATATTTACAGTGAAAACTCCTCTATAATAAGTATTCTTTCAAAAGATCATGGACATCATAAAGGCATAATTTACGGAGGAAGCTCTTCAAAGTTAAAAAAATTAATACATATTGGTAATAAAATTAAAGTTACCTGGAAGTCAAAATCAGAGGATGCTATTGGTTATTATAATTTTGAATTAATAGATGCGGTGGCCCCAAAATATTTTGATAATGATAAAAAATTAACAGCAATATTATCAGCTACAAGTATTTGTCTAAAAATTTTACCTGAAAGAAATGTATATTTAACCGTTTATAATTCTTTTGAAGATTTATTTAATTCTTTAAATTCAAATGATTTTTTTAAAAAATATGTATTATGGGAGAGATTTTTATTATCTGAATTAGGTTATAATCTTGATCTAGAAAATAAAGACTCTTTAAAATTATTAAATAAAAACATTAGTTATCCACATTATTTTCATGACAATTCAGCATCCTTTATAGATAAAGACATTTACAATGGATTATTAATTAATAAGCATCAATTATTAAATTATATTTTTGAACCGAATAAAGTTAAATTTCCTTTTTATAGAATAAAATTAGAAAATTTTTTTAATGAAAAATAAAGATAATATTTTAAATGCATCATTAGCAACTGAGTTTAGTCAAAAATACCTAGCCTATGCATTGTCTACTATTACACATAGAGCGCTGCCTGATGTTAGGGATGGTTTAAAACCAGTCCATCGTCGATTACTTTATGCAATGTATCTTTTAAATTTAGGATCAAAGTTACAACCAAAGAAATCCGCAAGAGTAGTGGGTGATGTTATTGGTAAATTTCACCCTCATGGAGATCAATCGGTTTATGATGCATTAGTGAGATTAGCTCAAGATTTTTCAATTCGTTATCCATTAGTAAACGGCCAGGGAAACTTTGGAAATATCGACGGAGATAATGCTGCCGCAATGAGATACACGGAGGCAAAACTTACTGAAATTTCTGAACTTTTACTTGAAAATATAGATGAAGAAACTGTAGATTTTAAAAGTACCTATGATGGTGACTTACAGGAGCCATTAGTATTTCCAGCTAAATTTCCAAACCTATTAGCAAATGGTGCATCTGGAATTGCAGTTGGAATGGCAACAAGTATACCTCCACATAATATTGTTGAAATTTGTGAGGCCTTAAAGATTGTTAATCATGATAAAAATGTTTCAATTAAAGAGTTATTAAAAGTTTTACCAGGACCTGATTTTCCAACGGGTGGTATTTTAAATAACAATAAATCTGAAATTTTAAAAGCATATACAACTGGAAAAGGTTTTTTTGAACTTAGATCCTCTTATAAAATTGAAGATTTAGGTAGGAGCCAATATCAAATATCTATAAATGAAATCCCTTACCAAGTAAGTAAATCAACATTAATAGAAAAAATAGCAGATTTAATTATAAGTAAAAAAAATAAATTAATTGATAACGTTATTGATGAATCCGATCAGTTAGTGCGTATTGTTATTCGTCCAAAAAACAGAAATGTAAAACCAGAAGTATTGATGGAAAGTTTGTTTAGACAAACGGATTTACAAGCAAGAATTCCTTTAAATATGAATGTCCTTAATTCAAAGCTTCAGCCAAAAGTGATGTCAATAAAAGAAGTTTTGATAAATTTTCTATCTCATCGTTATGAGGTTTTGATTAGAAAATCAGAATTTAGATTAAAAAATATTAAAAACAGAATAGAAATTTTAATTGGTTTTATTAAAGTTTATCACAATTTAGATAAAATTATTAAAATTATTAGAAATGCCGATGATCCAAAGTTGCAATTAATAAAAAAATTTAAATTTACGCAAAATCAAGTGAACGCAATTTTAGATATGCGTTTAAGAAATCTTAGGAAACTAGAAGAAAAAGAAATTAAACAAGAATATAAAGATCTATTATCTGAAAAAAATTTTTTAACAAAATTACTATCCTCTAAATCTTTGCAAAAAAAAGAAATTGATAATGAGGTAGATTTTTTAATTAAAAAATTTAAAGACGATCCATTATTAGGAAAAAGAAGAACTAAATTAGATAAATTTGGAAGTGTGAATGAAGAAATTTTTGATAATGAAATTAAATCAGACGATCCTCTTACTATTACTATTTTTAAAAATGGTTTTATTAAATCGCAAAAAACATTTATTAAAAATTTAGAAGAACAAATTGGTAATGAAAATATTGCATTATTAATGCATGCACGTTCTAATGATAAAATTATATTAGTATCAAATTTTGGAAAATTTTACACAATTGAGGCTGATAATATTTTAACAGGATCTTCAACCGGAAGACCTATCTCTTCTTATTTAACTCTTGCTGATAATGAAAAAATTATTGATAGTTTTAAATTTGATAATGAAGGCGAAATATTTATTTATACTAAAAATGGATATGGATTTATTGCTCTAGAAAAAAGCCTTGAAACAAATAAAAAAACTGGGAAAAAAGTAATGAATATCAAAGGGGACGATACCGTTGTTGGAATATCAAAAGTTTTAAAAGATGCAGACTCAGCCATAATCATTTGCGATGCAGATGGAAAAAATAAGATGCTAGCATTTAATATTAATGAAATTCCAAAGTTAGATAAGGGCAGAGGAGTTATTTTAGTAAAAGGAAAATCTTTAAAAGTTGTTAGCGCTACCATTTTCAATTCAAAATCAGTTATTAAAGATCAGATAGATAAAACGTTGTTTGATAAATCTACTATAGAAGATAATTACGGAAAGAGAGCTCAATCTGGAAAGGTTATTAAGAACTATAAAAATCAAATTATGAATAGAAATTTTGAAAATAATATTAGATGTCATTTATAATTTCATGAATATTTCCACCTATAAAAAAGTTTTATCAAAATACGCAACCGGAATTACGATTGTTACAAAAAAAAATAAAAATGATTTTATTACAGGAATTACGGTAAATTCTTTTGTCTCAATATCTTTAAAACCAGCCTATATTTCATGGAGTTTAGATAAAACAACTTCCAGTTTTAAAAAATTTAACAATTTAAAATTTTTTAATATTTATATTTTGTCATCAAAACAAACTAATGTTTCAAATTATTTTTCATCTAAAAATGAAATAAAAAAAAAATCAGTGATAGTGAGAAATTTATTTAAGTATAATCTTGCAGAACTTAATTGCAAAACAATCAAAAAAATTAATATTGGTGATCATTTATTTTTTATTGGTAAAGTTCTTAATGTTAAATTAAAAAAAGAAAAAAAACCTTTAATATATTTTGCGAGTAAATATAAAAAATTATCTTGATAAGTATTTTTCTATTACTTCATTAGCAAAGTAAGAAACGATTGCATTCGCTCCAGCTCTTTTAAAACTATAAATTACTTCGAGTATAATATCTTCATTTGCTAAAGATGACTGAATACCATTTTTAATAAGGCTGTATTCACCTGAAACGTTGTAAGCAAAAACTGGCACATTAAATTTTTGTTTAATTTTATAAATAATATCAAGATAAGCTAATGCTGGTTTTACCATTACAATATCAGCACCTTCGTCTAGATCCAGTTTAACTTCTAACAGTGCTTCTGCCGAATTTTTGTAATCCATTTGATATGTTTTTTTGTCAGATTTAAGAGTTGTGGATGTGCCAACCGCATCTCTGAAGGGGGAATAAAAATTAGAAGCATATTTAACAGCATAAGATAATATTTGAACATTAAAAAATTTATTTTTTTCTAAAGCATTCCTTATTAAACCAACTCTTCCATCCATCATGTCAGATGGAGCAATAATATCGCAACCTGCCTGAGCTTGAACTAAGGCTTGTTTAATTAAAATTTTATTAGTTTCATCATTATCAATTTCATTATTTATAATTAGTCCGTCGTGGCCATGAGATGTATAGGGGTCTAATGCGACATCGCACATTACGCCAATATTTTTATTTATTTTTTTAACTTGGTGTATTGCATTACAAACTACATTATTCTTATTTAAAGCTTCTGTTCCTTTGTTATCTTTTTTAGATCGATCAATTAATGGAAAAATTGCAATAGCTGGTATTTCGTTTACAGAAGCTCTTGAGATTATTTCATCTAATTTATCTATGGAATATCTAAAAATTCCAGGCATCGATTTAATCTCTTGCTTCTTATTTTTACCTTCGCAAACAAAAATAGGTAATATAAAATCAGATTTATCAAGGTAAGTGTCATTTATAAGTCTTCTAGACCATTCTGACTTTCTATTTCTTCTTAATCTAGTGCCAGGAAACTTCATGAGAATTTTATATTTAATGCGACAATACAGTAAAAGTATATATTTGAAAAAAGTATTTTCTATAGGGTAATATGAGTTATGAGCATAAATTACGATCTTATTTTTAATAATGCATTAAAAGGTTTGCGACAAGAAGGTCGTTATAGAATTTTTAATAATATTACTCGAAAAAAAGGTGAGTTTCCTAAAGCAGTTTACAATAATCAATATGGCATTAAATCAGATGTGACTATCTGGTGTAGTAATGATTATTTAGGAATGGGACAAAACCCGTTAGTGGTTGATGCATTTGTAAATGCTGTAAATTTAGTGGGTGCTGGAGCAGGAGGTACAAGAAATATTTCCGGTACATCGAATTATCATGTTGAGTTAGAAAATGAGTTAGCAAGATTTCATAATAAAGATGGAGCTTTAATTTTTACTTCAGGTTACATTGCAAATGAGTGCGCGCTAAGTACGTTAGCAAAATTTTTACCAAACTGTATTATTTTTTCAGATGAAAATAATCATGCTTCCATGATTGAAGGTATTAGAAAAGGAAACTCTGATAAATTTATATGGAAACACAATGATGTTGAACATCTTGAGAATCTTTTAAAAAATTCTAATCCAGATCATCCAAAAATTGTAGCCTTTGAATCTGTTTATTCTATGGATGGTGATTTTGCTCCAATTAAAAAAATTATTGAAGTTTCAAAAAAATATAATGCGCTTACCTACTTAGATGAAGTTCACGGAGTTGGACTTTATGGAAAAAATGGAGGGGGATTATCTGAGCAGCTAGGATTAACATCTGAGATAGATATTATTGAAGGCACTCTTGCTAAAGGTTTTGGATTAATGGGTGGATATATCACAGCAAAATATAATATTATTGATGTTATTAGATCTTTTGCACCAGGATTTATTTTTACAACTTCTTTACCACCAAGTTTAGCTGCAGCAGCAGTTGCAAGCATCCGTTACGTTAAGAATAATTATAGTTTAAGAGAAGCTTTATATGAAAGAGCAAATAAATTGAAAAAATTAATGCTCGCTAAAAATTTGCCAATTATAAAAAACAATAGTCATATTGTTCCTTTGTTAGTTAAAGATCCAGTAAGATGTAAGGAGATTTCAGACATTTTACTTAATGATTACTCTATTTATGTTCAGCCAATTAATTATCCAACTGTTCCAAAAGGGCTAGAGAGACTTAGATTTACTCCAACCCCCTTACATGATGATTCTAAGCTAGAGTTTCTTGTGAATTCCCTTGATCAAATTTGGAGAGAATTAAAACTTTCAAGAGCGGCTTAATATATAAAAATTATTAATTATCTTTTTAATATACAACCTATTTTGAAGTTGGTAATTAACTTCTGTGTCCAAATCATTAACTAAATCAATCATTATAGCCTCAGATCACGCAGGTTTTACAATGAAAGAAAAAGTTAAAATATTGTTAAATAAGTACAAAATTAAATCATTAGATCTTGGAACCTTCTCAGAAGAAAGAGTGGATTATCCTGACTATGCTAAAAAACTTGCGTTGTTAGTTAAAAAAAAATCTTCATTTGGAATATTAATTTGTGGTTCTGGTATAGGTATTTCTATTGCGGCAAATAGGTTCAAAAAAGTAAGAGCAGCAGTTTGTTATAATCAAATATCTGCATCATTGGCTAGAAAACACAATAATGCTAATGTATTATGTCTTGGTGCTAGATTAATTAATTTTAAAAACGCAAAAAAAATTATAAATACTTTTATTAGCACAAAATTTGAAGGCGGCAGACATACAGCTAGAGTAAAAAAATTAGATAAATAACGATGAGTTCAGAAAATAAAATTAATAAAAAACCTATTGAAGAATTTTTTAATTCTAATTTAAAAAATTCAGATCCAGATTTATACAATTCAATTCAAAAAGAATTTTCACGTCAACAAAATCATATTGAACTAATTGCTTCTGAAAATATTGTTTCAAGAGCAGTTTTAGAAGCACAAGGATCGGTATTAACAAATAAATATGCCGAAGGTTATAGTGGTAAAAGATATTATGGGGGTTGCGAATTTGTTGATATTGCAGAAGACTTAGCCATAGAGAGAGTTAAAAAACTATTTAATTGTAATTTTGCAAACGTTCAGCCTCATTCAGGCGCACAAGCTAATGCTGCTGTATTTTTAGCTTTAATAAAACCAGGTGATACCATTTTAGGAATGGGTATTGATCAAGGAGGTCATCTAACGCACGGTGCAGCACCAGCAATGTCTGGAAAATGGTTTAATGCAATTGCTTATGGAGTTAGAAAAGATAACGGCTTAATTGATTATGATGCAGTTAAAGATTTAGCAGTTAAACATAAGCCAAAATTAATCATCGCAGGAGGTAGCGCTTATTCTAGAATAATCGATTTTAAAATTTTTAAAGATATTGCAAAACAAGTAGGCGCTTACTTGTTGGTTGATATGGCGCATTTTTCAGGTTTAGTAGCTGGAGGAGTTTATCCAAATCCAATTGAATATGCAGATGTAGTTACTTCAACGACCCATAAAGTTTTAAGAGGACCAAGAGGTGGATTAATTCTTACGAATAATGAAGAATTAGCAAAAAAAATAAATTCTGCTGTTTTTCCTGGACTGCAAGGAGGACCATTAATGCACGTGATAGCAGCTAAAGCTGTTTGTTTTAAAGAAGCTTTATCAAATGATTTTAAATCTTATACAAAATCTGTTGTAGCAAATGCAAAAATACTTTCAGAAACATTAAAAAATTTAGGTTATACAATTTTCTCAGGCGGTACAGATACGCACTTAATTCTTATCGATTTAAGACCCTTCAAATTAACCGGAAAAGATGCCTCAGACTCTTTAGGTAGAGCCAATATCACATGTAATAAGAACGGGATTCCTTACGATGATCAAAAACCATGGATTACTTCAGGCATAAGACTTGGAACGCCAGCATGTACTACAAGGGGATTTTCTTTAAATGAATTTAAAACTGTAGGAATTTTAATTGATCAAGTTTTAAAAGGGTTAATTAATAAGAATAGTGATAAAATAGAAAAAGAAGTTCAAGAAAAAGTAAAAAGTTTGTGCGCATCTTTTCCAATTTATAACTTTTAATTTTTGTGATTTGTCCATTTTGTAAAGAAAAAGAAACTTCAGTTATTGATTCAAGACCCACTGAGGACGGAACTGTCATTAGAAGAAGAAGAGAGTGTAGTTGTAAGCAAAGATTTACAACATTTGAAAGAGTTCAATTAAGAGAATTAATTGTTGTTAAAAAAAATGGAAGAAAGTCTGCATTTGATAGGGAAAAATTGGCAAAATCTATTAATATTGCGTTAAGAAAAAGACCAGTTGATAGCGACACTATAGAAAAATTTATTTCTAAAATTTATAGAAATTTAGAAGATTTGGGACAGGCGGAAATATTATCTAGTACAATCGGAAAATATGTAATGGAAGGTCTAAAAGAACTTGATCCTGTTGCCTATGTTCGCTTCGCTTCTGTATATACAAACTTTAAAGAGGCAAAAGATTTTGAGCAATTTGTAGACCAACTTAATGTTCCTTCAAAAAAATAATACTAAGTTTTTAAAGTCTTATTTTATGAAGTTGGCTTTTAATTTAGCCAATATTCATAACAACATGACAGGTGTTAATCCTTCAGTGGGTTGTTTAGTATGTAAAAAAAATAAAATATTATCTTATGGGGTAACCGGTATTGGAGGTAGTCCTCATGCCGAATATTCAGCTTTAGTTAATTTAAAAAAAAATAATAATTTAGATTGTTATGTTTCACTAGAACCATGTCATCACCAAGGAAAAAATCCACCTTGTACAAAAGCTATTATTAATAAAAAAATAAAAAATTTATATTATTCCGAAACTGATGATGATCCTAGAGTTCAAGGCAAAGGTCTTGAGTTTTTACAAAATAAAAAAATAAAAATTAGGAAAATTGATAATATTTATAAAAATTGTTTTTATAAAACTTATAATGATTTTAATAAAAATTTTTTACCAAAAGTTTATGCAAAAATTGCAACATCAAAAAACTATTACTCCTTTATAAAAGGTAAACCTCAGATAACAAATACTTATTCAAAAAAATTAACGCATATTCTGCGTTCAGAAATAAATGCTATTTTAATTGGAGTGCATACACATAATAAAGATAATCCATTATTAAATTGTCGAATTAACGGACTGGAGCAATTGAGTCCTGCGCGTTTTATAATAGACCCAAATCTTAAAATTAACAAAAATTCAAAATTAGTTTTATCTGCTAAAAAAATTAAGACTTATATTTTTTATACAAATAAAAATAAAAATAAAATTAATTATCTAAAAAAAAAAAATATTTACTTAATATATTTACCTTTTGATAAAAAAAATGAACAAAATTGCAAAGAAATCCTAGTTACCATTGGACTATTGGGTTACAAGAATGTGCTAATTGAAGGAGGCTATAACACGATTAGGAAATTTATTGATCATAATTTAATAGACATTTTTTATTTTTTTAAAAATGACCAAACTATAAGTAAAAAAATGTCTCATTCTTTTAAAAATATTAATATGATTTTGTTAAAAAAATTTAAAAATAAAAATAAATTTCAACAGATTTATTTAAAAAATAATAATTTAACTGTTTTTAAAAAATAAAAATTTTATGTTTACTGGAATAATAAAAAATACAGGTGTAATTAAAGAACTTAAAAAAAAAAATAGTGGTTATTTTTTATCTATTATTTCTAATTTAAATTTTAATAAAAGGGATATTGGTACTTCTATTTCTTGCTCTGGTGTTTGTCTAACGTTAACCAAAATAAAAAAAAATAAGAAAAAAAATGAATTATTTTTTTATTTATCAAAACATACAATCTTAACGTCTGCATTTA
>Ga0214921_10003515_pt1 | contig 23845 bp, 18 predicted proteins | sample LL1505_MetaG_FD_177992 | JGI IMG/M metagenome (GOLD analysis project Ga0214921, IMG submission 177992) | Freshwater microbial communities from Lake Lanier, Atlanta, Georgia, United States - LL-1505 | ecosystem: Environmental > Aquatic > Freshwater > Lake | place: USA: Georgia | collected...
CTATTTTTTCTTTTAAATGTTGATTATTTTTATTAATTTTATTTTTATTATTTTCATCTGAAAGTGATTTAAAATAATTAATTGAATCATTAAATTCACTTGTATATAAATTTAAATCCACTAAATTAGGTTTATTTACTAAATCAGGTTTATTTGTATTTACATTTTTATTTTCTGTTTCTATTTTTTGAGTTTCTTTTAACTTATGTTCTTTAATTCTTTTTAAAAGTTTATTTTTTAAAACATTTGGAGATATTATAGGTGTAGCATTATTTATTTTTTCATGTTTTTTTTTAGTTTTTGATAATCCATTAATTCTAAATAATGTAGGATTAATTTCAATAACCTTTTTACTCATTATTTTTATTATAATAATAAATAAAATATCACTAAAAACCACATTAGCTATAAATAGAACAATATACTTGTTTTTTTAAATAATCATTTTTTATTCTATTTTGTATTTCTTCATTTTCAATATATACTTTAAATCCTTGTTCTAAATCAATTAAATTTATTTTTTTCTTTTCATCCTTAGATTTATAAAAAACACGCTTACTATGAGCAATTTTAATTTTAGTTAAAAGTGTTTCAATATCTCTTCCAAAATATTTAAAATATTCACGGTGTTTAATAAACCAATCAGAAGTAATATTTGATTTTTCATGAAGTGTCCATTCAATCTCATTAACCTTTTTTAAAAAAATATTATATAATTCTTCACCTGTATAATTATCTATTTTATAACGCCATGTAAATCTTGAGTTTAATCCTTGATTATAACTAAAAAAACATTTATTTAAATCATCTTCATAACCTGCAATAATAACCATTAAATTATCTTTATTATCACTTAAAGCCTCACATAAAGTATCAATGCATTCTTTTGAAAAACTATCTCTTTTTTCGCTATTACCAAGAGCATATGCTTCATCAATAAAAAGAACGCCACCCAAAGATTCTTTAATAACTTCATTTGTTTTAATAGCTGTTTGTCCAAGATATCCTGCAATTAAATCACTTCGTGTTACTTTTTTAAATGTCCCTTTAGTTAATATTCCGAGTTTACTATATATTTTTCCTATTATTTTTGCAATTTCAGTTTTTCCTGTTCCTGGTGGTCCATATAAAACTGTATGCATAAAATCACCCTTTGAATTTGTACTTTTATGTAAATCTTGAATAAAATATAATAATTGTTCAATTATATTAGACTTTATATTTTTAATTGCTATCATATTATTTAGTTCTTCTAAAGGTTCTTTAATATTATGTAAAGCAACCATATTAATATTATATTCATACATATCGTCAATAGGATGCATTTTTATTAAATTTAAAATATCTTCAATATTATTGATCTCTTTATCTATAATAATTTGTTGTTTATTTTTATTTTTTTCATTATAAATACTAGTTGTATTAAATAATTGGTATTCATTTAAATATATTAATTTATCAAAATTTTCATTTATTCTATTGATTATACTTGTAAGATTTTCATTTGTATTTGGAGTATAATTAGTTTTTAATTTATTATTTTTATCCATTGAAATTAAAAAATTATTATACCTGTGGACATGTTTATATTTTAACATATATTTAGATTATTTTATATATTTAGATTATTTTATATATTTAGATTATTTTATAAAATTAATATATTTAATAAATAGTTACTATTGAAACCATTTAAAAATAAATTGAAATAATAAATAACCATATTTATGATACAACATATAATAAATCAACCTACAGATAATCAAATCAAAATGAACAATTCAACAGATAATTCTAATTCTAAAAAAATGAATAATGAACAAGACCCGTATATTGAAACACCATGGAGTATTATTGAATCTTATTTTAAAGACCAGCATCTTTCAAGATTAGTTAGACATCAACTTGAATCGTATAATAATTTCGTTGAATATCAAATTATAAAAACGATTGAAATGTTTAATCCTGTTCATATTATTTCAGAACAGGATTATGATCCAACATCTAAAAAATATGCATTAGAAATATTTATAACATTTGAAAATTTTCAAATTTACAGACCTCAAATTCACGAAAATAATGGAGCTATAAAACTTATGTTTCCTCATGAAGCAAGACTCCGTAATTTTACATATGCTTCTGCTATGACAATTGACATTAATATTAAATATGTAATTAGAAATGGCAAAGATCTAGACAATACACATATATTATATAAAACTTTACCAAAAATACATATAGGAAAATTACCTATTATGTTAAAATCGAATATTTGTGTATTAAATCAATATACTCATTTTAATAACTCGCAAACAGGTGAGTGTAAATATGATGCAGGTGGGTATTTTATTATTAATGGTTCTGAAAAAACAGTTTTAGCACAAGAACGAGCTGCAGAAAATCGTGTTTATTGTTTTAATATTTCTAAAAATAATACTAAATATAATTGGATTGCAGAAATAAAATCTGTTCCTGACTACAAGTGTATATCTCCAAAACAGATTAATATGATGATTAGTTCAAAAAATAATGGTTTTGGAAATTCCATTTGTCTTCAAATACCAAGAGTTAAACAACCTATACCATTATTTATAGTTTTTAGAGCGTTAGGAGTAATTTCAGATAAAGATATTTGTGAAAAAATATTATTGGACATTAATATTGAAATTAATGAAAAAATATTAGGAAGTTTACAAGCATCAATAATAGATTCAAATAGTTTTTTAACCAAAGAAGAGTGTATTAAATACATATTGAGTCATGTAATGTATACTCCCATTAACATGGACAAAGAAACAGGTCAAAGAAAGAAATTGGAGTTTACAATGGATATTTTAAATAACGATTTATTTCCTCATTGTAAAACAGCAATTCAAAAAATATATTTTCTTGGATACATGACACATAAATTATTACTTGCCTCATTTGAAATTATAAAACAAGATGATCGTGATTCTTATTTAAATAAGCGTGTAGATCTTACAGGCACACTTTTAAATAATTTATTTAGAAATTATTTTAATAAACTTGTCAAAGATATGGAAAAACAAGTTATAAGAGAAATAAATACAGGATCTTGGAAATCTGTTGATAACTATGAAAATATTATTAATTTAACTAATATTTATAAAATTATTAAATCAACTACAATTGAAAATGGATTAAAGCGTGCACTTGCAACTGGTGATTTTGGAATAAAACATACTAATTCCAATAAAGTTGGTGTAGCACAAGTGTTAAGTCGTTTAACATATGTATCTAGTTTAAGTCATGCTAGAAGAATATCTACGCCTGTAGATAAAAGTGGAAAATTAATTCCTCCTCGTAAATTGCATAATACATCATGGGGTTTTTTATGTCCCGCGGAAACTCCTGAGGGTCAATCTGTTGGTATAGTAAAAAATCTTAGTTATATGACTCATGCTACGATTTATTCAGATTCATTGCCATTATATGAATACATAATACCTAATATAATTTCAATTGAATCATCTGAATTATCTAGCAAATATATATATGATAAAGTAAAAGTGTTTATAAATGGTGCATGGGTAGGTATTACAGAATCGCCTCAAGAATTATATTTAATGTTAAAAGATAAAAAATACAAAGGCATAATAAACATTTATACTTCAATTATATTCGATTATAAAATGAAAGAAATAAGAATATGTAACGACAGTGGAAGATTAACAAGACCTATATTGCGTGTTAAAAATAATAATATTTTAATAACAAAATACATTATAAATAAACTCAATACATCTGAATTAATGTGGGACAATTTATTAACAAGCAATATTTTAGAAGAATCAATTATAGAGTATATTGATCCTGAAGAACAAAGTTGGTCATTAATTGCTACAAAACCATCTGATTTAAATGAAGTTTCTAATCAAATACATAAATATACACATTGTGAAATACATCCAAGTACGATGTTTGGAGTTTTAGCATCATGTATTCCGTTTCCTGAACATAATCAGTCGCCTCGTAATTGTTATCAGTGTGCACAAGCAAAACAAGCAATGGGTGTATATGTTACTAATTACGAAAATAGAATGGATAAAACTGCATATGTTTTAAATTATCCAACAAGACCATTAGTTGATACGCGTGTTATGAATATAATTCAACTTAATAAAATTCCATCAGGAACAAATGTTATTGTAGCAATAATGACACATACGGGTTATAATCAAGAAGATTCATTGCTTATAAATAAAGGATCAATTGATCGTGGATTAGCATTAGTTACTGTTTATCATACTGAAAAAGATGAAGATAAACAAAAAATTAATGGTGACGAAGAAATAAGATGTAAACCTGATCCAACTAAAACAAAAGGAATGAAAATGGGAAATTATAATAAAGTTAACTCAAAAGGGGTAATACCTGAAAATACTCTTGTTGAAAATCGTGATATAATTATTTCTAAAATGACTCCAATTAAAGAAAATAGAAATGATCATACAAAAGTAATTAAATTTGAAGATCAAAGTAAAATATATAGAACAGCTGAAGAAACATATATTGATAAAAATTATATTGATCGAAATGGCGAAGGTTATAATTTTGCCAAAGTTAGATTAAGAACTCTTAGAAAACCTGTAATTGGTGATAAATTTTGTGCTTTACCTACACAACAAGTACTAACTCACCAAGGTTGGGTTGAAATTCAACATATTGATATAAATATTCATAAAGTATGTAGTTTAGATATAAATGGAAATATGACATATGAATATCCAAGTGCTAAATTTGAATATGAACATAACGATCAAATGTATTACATTAAAAATAAACAAGTAGAAATAGTATGCACCTTAAATCATAAATTGTATGTACAAAAACGATCTAGTAAACAATATGAACTTATTGAAGCCCAAGATGTAATGGGAAAAATGGTAAGATTTCAAAAAACTATGACAAATGTATATTCAGATATTGAATTTATGGAATTAGGTGAAGAAAAATATAAAATGGACGATTGGTTACAATTATTAGGTATATTTATAGCAGATGGTTATTATGATAAAACCAATAAAGGAATTTGTATAATTGCATTAAAAGAAAGAAAACAACAATTTATGAATAATATTTTAGATAAATTAAGTATAAACTATACTTATAGTTTAGAAGGTAAATATATATTATCATACAGTAAAAATAAAAATATTTGTTTAAATTTATCTGAATTAAGTGTTGGGGCATTAAATAAATATTTACCTGAATATACATTTAATTTATCACAAAGACAATCTAGAATATTATTAGATGCATTACTTCAAGGTGATGGTTCTTCTATGGAATATAAAGGTGAAACATTTAATAGATATGGTACAATAAGTATTCAATTAGCGAATGATATTTCTCGTCTTGCACTTCATTGTGGATATTCAGGAATAGTAAAAATAGCAGAAGAACCTACAGGCATCGCGCGTATTGGTAAACGAAACTTAGGTTCAAAAGCTGGACAAGAAGTATCTATTACACAAAAACATACATATTATAAAGTTAGTATTATTACAAAACAAAATCAACCGTGGATAAATAAAAAAGTTAATGATTCTAATGAAGAAAAATTAATAGATTATGAAGGTAAAGTGTATTGTATAGAAATGCCTAGTTCTCATACATATTATATGAGAGAACACGATCATTCACCGTCTCTAATAATAGGAAATAGTTCCAGACATGGGCAGAAAGGGACCGTTGGTAATATTATTCCTGAATGTGATATGCCATTTACTAGTAGTGGCGTTAGACCTGATATTATTATTAATCCACATGCAATTCCATCTCGTATGACAATTGGTCAATTAAAAGAAACTGTATTAGGTAAGGTATTATTAGAATTAGGACTATTTGGTGATGGAACATCATTTGGTCAATTTGATGTAAAAGATATTTGTGATGAATTGCTTAATGTTGGATATGAAGCACATGGAAATGAATTATTATATAATGGTTTAACAGGAGAACAACATGAATGTAGTGTATTTATGGGTCCTGTATTTTATCAGCGTTTAAAACATATGGTAAATGATAAAGTACATAGTCGTTCTATTGGACCAATGGTTAATTTAACTAGACAACCAGCTGAAGGAAGATCTCGTGATGGAGGGTTAAGATTTGGAGAAATGGAAAAAGATGCAATGGTATCTCATGGTGCATCTAGATTTACAAAGGAACGAATGTATGATGTATCAGATAAATATTCTGTATTTACATGCAATAAATGTGGCATAATAGCATCGTATAATGATAAAGTACATATTCATCATTGTAAAACATGTGATAATAGATCAGACTTTTCATATATAGAAATACCTTACTCGTGTAAATTATTATTTCAAGAATTAAATACAATGAATATTGCCCCAAGATTTATTACAGATCGTTAAATAAAATATAAAATATAATAACAAAATTTAAATATAAAGTTATCAATACTACATTATTATAAATAAATGAAATTTTTACAAATATTTTTTTATTTGATTTCTGTAGATGGATTTTTACAAAACTCCAAAATAGATTTAGATATAATTCATAAATATAAAAATTTATTTCGTGAAGATTCATATAATAATATTATAAGAGAGATATCAACTAATCATGTATCAAAAATATTTATTGACAATAATTATAAAGAGTTGATTAGTGTAGATAATATAATAAATAATGATGCAATATATGATCATTATCACATATCTAATATAGATAATATTTTAGTTCCAAAAATTTTAGACAAAGCGTTTGAGTTTCAAGTACCTATTTATTTTACAGATTTTACGCCTCAATATATATTATTTTTTCAAAAAATTATGGATATTATACCAAATATTATATCAATCATATTTATAGGTTATGTTTTTTTAAATTTACTAAAAAATACAAATACTAATAATAATCAATTTTTTACGACAAATATGGATGGGGAGTTTATTAATCCTAATGTATCACTTGATAACTGGGCAGGAAGTTCAGAAGTAATTGAAGAATGTAATGAAATTATTTTATATTTAGAAAATAAAGAAAAATATAAAGAAATAGGGGCAGACATGCCTAAAGGAATATTATTAGAAGGACCGCCAGGAACTGGTAAAACTTTATTAGCCAAAGCAATTGCATCTGAAACAAATTCAACATTTATTTCATTATCGGGTTCAGAATTTGTTGAATTATTTGTAGGAATGGGCGCTTCAAAAGTAAGAGATTTATTTGAAGTAGCGAGAGAAAATGCACCATCTGTTATTTTTATAGATGAAATAGATGCTATAGGTAAACAAAGAGGAGGTAATATTAATTTAGGTAATGATGAACGCGAACAAACATTAAATCAATTATTATATGAAATGGATGGATTTAATGATAATGATAATATTATAGTATTAGCTGCAACAAATAGAAAAGATGTTCTTGATAAAGCATTATTAAGACCAGGAAGATTTGATAGAATTATTAAAGTACCTTTACCAGATAAATCTTCGAGAGAACAAATAATACATTTTTATTTAAGTAACAAAAAAATTAATAAAAAGTTTGATATAAATTACATTTCAGAATTAACCGATGGTTTTTCAGGCGCAGATCTTAAAAATTTAATTAATGAAGCTGCAATTCTTTCAGTAAAAAATAATTATAAATTTATACAAGAAAAATATATATTTGATGCATTTGAGAAATCTATTGTTGGATTAATAAAACATGATGCAATAGTACCTAAAGATATTAAATTAAGAGTTGCTATTCACGAAAGTGGACATTCTCTCTTAGTATTAAAATATAAACAATATTTTGATTTGTTAAAAGTATCAATTACTCCAACATATAATGGTGCAGGAGGATATACTCTTTTTACTGAAAAATCAGATATTAAAGAAGGAGGACTATATACAAAGGATCTGCTTACAAAAAGATTGGCAATTATTATGGCAGGAAAAGCAGCCGAAAATATTTACTACGGTACAGATTTTGTATCATTGGGTGCATCTCAAGATCTAAATGAAGCAAATAAATTAGCTAAACAAATGATAGAAAATTATGGAATGGGAATAGAATTAAATGTTTTTTATAATTTAGAAGATATTAATACAAATTTTAATTCAGAATACATTAAACATATAATAGATAAAGAATCATTAGATTTAGTAAATAATGCTTACAATGAAGCACAAACTATATTAAATGCTAATAAAGAACAATTATTATTTTTATCAGAACTATTACAAAATAATACAGTTATTTATAAACATGATTTACACAATTTTATACACGATAGCAGTTGTTAAACCGAATAAAATTGATCCCCAAAGAGTATCCATTATTACAGTTAAAATAGACCAATTTTGAAATAAAGAAAAATTAGTAAATTCATATACTGCATAAATAATTAAACCCAATAACGCAGCATCTTTAACACTTTTATGGTTTTTTATTATAAAGTAATTTAATCCAAATATTAAAAATATATAAGTTATAGCTACAGATATATATTTTATTTTAACAGGTGTTCCTTGAATTACTTTTATTTGATTATTAAAATAAGTTTTTATTAAATTTAAATAAATACCGTCTAAAATTACGAATATAATTGCTGTAAGTAAATACTTTATCATACTTTATATGTATTGTACAGATATTATTTTATTATATATATTATTATTAAATCAACAAAATGATATAATATAAAATAAAATATTTTTATTATTATATTATATAAATGTCTACTTCAATAGGTTATTCTGGACCAATAGGTGGAAGTGGTGGTGTTGGATCACCCTTTGTTATGAATTTAAATAATCCAGGTGGTGCAATAAAAGGCTATATGCCACAACAAACATTAAAAGTTGATAAAACTTACCCCGAATATGAACAAATTAGATTTACTTTAAGAGATGCATGGAATACTACATATCCATCTCAATTAAAAAATAGTAATTTAAAACAACCTATAACTACACCATTTCGTGCAGTAACTAATTCAGGTGATTTATTAAGTCGTGAAAATTATTCATGTGGAGGTACTTGTCAAACACCTCAAAGTAGACCAAACATTAAAGGGTTAAAACAACATTTTGGTTATGTTCAAAAATCTTGTGTTCCATCTGCAGTATATAGTAATCTTCAATTAAATGATAAAATACCTGCTGCTGCATGTAATGTTAGATATGTTTATGATAGTTCTGATTATACTACATATTTAAAACAAAAAGCAGTTAACAAAAATTACAATGATTTATCATATGGTGGTGATAATAACAACGCTTCACAAGTTGCATGGAAAGCTATTAGAAGATATTAAATTACAAAACAATATAAATATATAAATATATAAATAAAATATTTATATTATGGGAAATACAGTTAATAATAGACAGCTTAAAAGTAATAAAAAATATATATATGATATTTTTTATTATAATTGTAATATATTATATGTAGATGATAAATTTTGTAATACAGAATATATAGATTTTATTGAATTAAAAGATATAGGAAATAATAATGTTATGAAAGGTGTTGATTCAATACATCGTCAATTTATAGTAATAAAAGCAGAGTATGTATATAATAATAAAAAGACTATACAAACATTTTCTACTTTTTTTCAACGATTTATAAATGAAAATTTATGGCATTGTTGTGGTCATCATGGAAGATTAATAATGGATACCTGTGGTGGAATGAATAATATACAATTTAAATTATTATATGATTTACTTTATAATAAAGAAGTAACTCTTACAAAGGAATTAATTAAATCTGCAAGATTAAACATTCCTTTAACTAATTATGAATATAAAATATATGGAATCGAAGAAACTAATTATCCTATACTACTTAGACTTGGTTATAGTAGTTAAAAGTATATTTGATTAAATTATAATATTATTATATAATATATCACATGACAACCCCATATGCAGTTTCTAGAAATATAGGTTCAGTATCTTATGATAATTATGTAAATGCTCCTATTACAGGACCATTAAGTACAAATCAATATCCTAATGCAATGCCCTATCATAGTTATGGAACTTTATCTGGAATAAGACCAACACCTCAACAATTTTATACAAATCAAGATCCAGTATATGCAGATATGAATACAAATGCAAGACAACAATATTTAAGAACATCTGTAAATAATGAAGATAAAACTAAACAAATTATTTTAGCTAAGGCATCTAAACCATTACCATATTATTTAACATCTAACAATAGACAATATCCAATTTCTACACACATGAACTATATTCAACCAATACAATCATCTATGTATGTAAATATTAAAAAAAGTAATGCAGTAGGTCAATCAGGATATAAAGTAAATTTGCCAAATGAAGCGCCAATTTCAACTAAAAATTATAATGTAAGTAGTACAAGAAGCAGTATAAGAAGATCTAGATCAGGTGGATGTGTTGCACCTGCAAAAAAGGGATCTATTTATAATTATAGTTTATCAAATGGTGGTACATGTTGCTGGGGTGCAATTAAAAGTCAAAATTACTAAATTTATAATTTATTTTTATAATTTATTTATTATATATATAATGAATAAATATTTAGTTGAATTTTTAGGAACAATGTTTCTTGTATTTGCAGTATTTGCTACAGGAAATTGGTTAGCTATTGGTGCTGCACTAGCAATTGCTATATTATTAGGTGGTTCAATATCTGGCGGTGCATTTAATCCTGCCGTAGCTATATCACTTTATTATGGAGGTAAACTTCCACAAACTGATTTAATTCCATATATTATTGTAGAAATATTAGGTGCATTAGCAGCAGTATTTGTTTATAAAAAATATGTAAAATAAAATAAAATAAATAAACATTAAAAAATATATTTTATATATAATTTTATTGTGTATAAAATATATTTATATGTCTTATAAAATAATTGTAGCAAGATATAATGAAGATATTAGTTGGTTAAATAATGAAATAAATAATTGTATAATTTATAATAAAGGAGAAAAACTACATAATATTGAAAATGAAATTTGTTTAGAAAATGTAGGTCGTGAAAGTGATACATATTTACATTATATAATAAAAAATTATGATAATTTGCCTGATATTATTATTTTTACTCAAGCAAAAATTTCAGATCACAGAGGTAAAAATGATGTAAATTATTTAATAAAGCTAAAAAATGAAGCATTACAATATGGTAAATCCAACCCATATTATACTCATAGCCAAGACACAAACACAAAACATTCAAGAAACATACATTCTTGCTGGAATGATGACTGGAATTTAGAAAATGATACATTTTATCTTAAAAATAATTATAAAAATAATACGCCAATTATATTTAAAGAATGGTTTATAAATCGTATTAATATTAATTATCCTAATCCAATGCATATTTATTGTAATGGAATATTTGCTGTTAAAAAAGAATTAATACTTAAACATAAGAGAGAATATTATGAACAATTAATTTTAGAAGTAAACCATCATATTAATTCAACAGAAGGTCATTTTTTTGAAAGATCCTGGTATTATATATTTGATTAAATATTTCAAATGCTTTTTATTCATTTTATTTATTTTATTCATTATTTTTATTCATTATTTTATTCATTATTTTATTCATTACTATTTTGATTTTTGCATAAATTTATAAAAAATATATAATCCAACACATGTTAAACTAAAATAATATATTTGTGCAAGTGGATCAGATGGTAATTCAATATTTTCATATTCATCATTATTTTTAAAAGTTTCTTTACATTTAACATTAGTAATTGGATTTTGTCCATTAGAAAAACTACATGGGTCCATATTTTGTATATCAACTAAAGTGACAAAATGTGTTTCACTTGATGAATTATTATTAATATCTATTGTTTGCATTGTAAGTTCTTGACAAGGTGGTGTTGACCCTGATAAAAAAGATTGCATTATAGTAAATGGATTTAATACATTTAAGTTTCCTAATGATCCAGGTATTAATCCTTTAAACTCTGAAAAATTTACACCTAATCCACTTGATATAAATGGAATATTTCCTTCTGGAACATTATTTACATAAATATATCTGTCTACTTGTTGATTTGATGCTGTATCTTGACATTTTGCACCAGTTTGTAAAAAAAATTTATTACCTAAAGGTCCACCTGTTGCTGATGCCCTACTATTACCAGATACAAGAACCTCCACATATTGTATTAAACCATTAATATCACCTCCCAATGCAGATAATGTACCATCACTTGACATACCAATTTCACTTGGTGTTCTAATATTTTTATAATAAGGATATGTAGGGCCTAATAATTTGTCTTGTACAGTATTTGCATTTTGTAAAACATCTTCAAATATATTATTAGACATTATATATTTATTTTATAGAAAATAAATAAATAAATATTTATACTTATACTATAATTTATATTTATACTATATATTAAGTTCCTGATATATCAGGTGGAGTACTTGGCGTAACCTGTGCAGCATAACTTTGTTGTGACTGCACTAAGCCGTATACTTGTTGTTGTAAATTAACAAGATTACCACTAATATCTTGTACTTCTTTATTTAATTCTAATAAACCATCTAATTGTTGTTTTAATACTTCAATATTTCCTGCATTTTGTTGTGCAAGTATCATAACATTACTAGAATTACTTGTATCATATGGTTGATATTGTGTATCCATACCTTCAGTAACAGTATTCTTAATATATGCTAAAAAAAGTTGATAAATAATCAATAAAACAAAAAATATTATTAATATTTTTATTAATATTTTTAACATTTATATATAATAATCACTTTTTATTTTCTTTAATAATAATATAAAATGTCTTCTGCTTTTTATCCACAAGGTATGAAAACATATAATAACCATGTACCTCAAGGAGGATATAAGTCCTGGAAAGGAACAGGAGCATATAGTAATCCAGTAGGTATAGCATCAGGCCATATACGACCATTAACAAATAAAGATCCTGGAAATGTTTTTAAAACAGGCCCTGGATTAGCAAGACCAATTAAACATTATAGAAAAGGACGCGTAATACCATCTACACCAATAACTACTACAGATACATCAGAGTATGCAATGTCAGAAGTTGCACAAATTAATTATAATATGAACAGATTTGTAAAATCAAGTATGGGTACTTCACTTGGTGGTGCAAATGGTGGAGGTGGGTTAATTTCAGAAATAATAGATAAACCAGGCAGTTACATTGTTAAAGAAAATTCTGTAGATGAAGTTAATGAATCAATAAAATTAAATGACAACTGTAAAACATGTGAAGGTGTTGGTGTTGTAACTTCATATTATCCAAATACTACTTATTTAACCAATAATACTGAACCAAATACTGAAACATCTAAATGGTGTTGTAATCAAGAAGCATTCGCTAAAAAAAGAGTTATATATGCTAGTACAAATTTAAGTAAAAGATATTATACAACTTTACAACAATATAGACAAAATAGATGTAAAACATATGACCAAAGATCATTTAATTTTTTAACGCCATATTCTACAGATGAAATAGAATTAAATAAAGTAAATACATTTGCAACGCCTGAAAATGGTTATGTAAATATTGCTAAAGCAGGTAGTCCACTTGCACTTACAAATACTTATTTAGCAAATTGTCAACCAGGTGCTGAAATTTACGATGCAACTGAAAATGCTATAATTAATCAAATGTTAAGTATCATGTTAAATAAGGGTATTGTAACTTCTGAACAAGTTTCATCGTTTAGTTCATTAAACATAATTACAATACAATCGTTTTTTAATTATATTAATAATTTTACTGGAAATACAAAAATATTAGCAATTGAAGTATTTGTAAACTTTATAAATAATCCTTATTGGGGTATGCCTTTATCAGGACCAACAAATCCAAATGCATGTAAATTAGTTGTATATAAACCAAACAATTATCAATATGCAAAACAAGGTGCTGTATCAAGTAGTACAAGATTATTAAAATTAAATGTAGATACAATTTCGTCAAATTCTGCTTCACTAAATAATTATAAAAATACAGGTCAATTTCTTGTAAATGCAAATCAATTATATCAAGGTGTAGATAATAATGTTTCTAACTTATATAAAAATAAAGCACCAACATGCAATAATCCTACTATTTATAAACACCAAAATAAAAAATTATGTTATTATCAACAAGATTTACCACAATATCAAGTACCTGTATCTAAACCAGGAACATATCGTTATTATCCTGCAAATGTATATGCTATATAAATAATACAAAATAGTACAAAATAGTACAAAATAGTATAGAAGGAATGATTATGACTTTTTTACTTTTATCCATTTTGCGGGTCCATAATTAATACCTGGTTTAGATATATACATATTACCATCATTGCCTTTTTTAATTTGTCCAATACATAATGTAGCACGATAAGGAGGAGATGGTCTAGTTACATATTTTTTTAATGTTTGTTTTTCACATACAGCTTTAGAAATTCGTTTTCTAGTTACACCTAAATATTTTTTTTTTATTGTTCTCATTCGTTTAGGCATTTTATAATATTTATATATTTTTTTTATAAAAAATACTTAAAAATTTAAGATTGTAAAAATATATTAGTTTTTTCAAAATAATTATTATAAGGTATTTTAAATTTTTCACACATATTTATACATTTTTGTATATTTGTTTTTTTAATTGATTCTATTTTTTCTTCTTTATTTTTATTTATTAAAATATTTATTATTTGATTAAATATTTCCAACTGTTGTTGTCCAATTATAATATTTATATCATTTAATTTATTTATAAAATAATAAGGAGCATCACCATCAATTAATGATACTATATTTTGATTTTTTTCTAAATTATTAATTACAGTTATTAAATTTAAATAAATATCATGATTATAACCTAAATAATTTCTACAAATTATATATTTTTCAAATGTAGTAATATTACAAGTGTCAGGTTTAACAATGAACGCATTATTAAATATTGATGAAAATATATATAAAATATCAACAATTTGTTTATAAAAAGTATGATTTATTTTAATTATGCTTATTCCATTATTTTCTTGATAAGTAAATATAATAATTATAATTTTTATTAAATTTAAAGTATAAGTGTCAATATTATCATAATCAGTATCGTTCATTTCAAAAAAAATAAAATCAAATTTAATATGTTCTACATTAATATGTTCAATTTTGTTAAAACAATATGTTATATCATTATTTATACTATTTGATCGTAATAAATTAATATTATCAGTTATATCTATAAAATTAGGTGATATGCATAAAGAATGTAAAGGTTTAAATTTATATATTTCAAAAATATTTACATTATTTATAATTTCTAACAAATTATAATATGATTTTGTGTTATAATTTAATTTACTTATTGAATTTTTATAATTTGGTATAATTGAATACAAATATTCATAAGGGTTTATAATTTTGGTTATATTTTCAAAATTATTAATTAATAAATTGGTTTCTTTAGTACATAACATTATTATTTGTGATTTAACATTATTATAATAACTATATAAGCTGTGTAAAATATATGGAGTATAAGTATTTATATTTGTATTATATATTGGTTTAATATGTATATAATTATTATTTGTAGGTAATACAAAATTCATATTAATTATTATATAAATATTAATAATTAATAATATTTAAATCATTATTTTGTAGGTTCATTTACAACAATTAAATTTGCAGGTTTTCTAGTTTTTACTGCTTTTTTAGGTTTTTCGGTTGGTTCTTTTTTCTTTTTTAGTTTTAATACTGTTTCTTGTATAGTTGGTTCTTGTATATTTACTTCTTGTATAGTTGGTTCTTGTATAGTTGGTTCTTGTATATTTACTTCTTGTATAGTTGGTTCTTGTATATTTGGTTCTTTTTCCTGAACAATAGGTACTTCATCAATAGCTTCAGTAGCTGGAACTAACCTTATTTTTTTGTTTAACTTACGAACCTTAGGTTTAATTATTATTTCTTCTTGTTTAGCAATACTAACAGCTTTTTTAGTTTCTGCACTATTTCTTAACATTTCTGTTTCACTATATTCACTAAATTCAAGTTGAACTTTGTCTGTATTTACTTCTCTAATTTTTTTATATATAAAATAACGATTTAAAAAGGAAATCTTTTTTTCAATTTCAGTCATTTCAGATGCTTTACCGTAATCTTTTGCTTTGTATTTATTAATTTTTATTTCTTCTAACATATTTATAAATAATTCACTAAACATTCCACTTCCTTCAGGAAATCCTAATTGAGTTGATTCTTCTCTATCAATTAATTTAAATCCATAACTTTCAAAAACTCGGCTTAAATAATCAAAGTTTATTAAATATTCTGATATTGTTTGATTAATTGATTCTTGAAAAACATCAATTTTATAACCAATTGAGCTCGAATCATTATCAAATCTATCTGAACCATATTTCTTTGTTAATTCCCAAATTTTTTTGTTATTTTCAGTAATTAAAATACTTTCACCCGTTTTTTTCTTTTTTAATAAATTGAATATTTGTTTTCCATCATATGCGGTTCCTATAAAGTAACCATTTAATTTTGTACATTCAGCAATGTTTTTCATAAATCCTTGTAGAGTATCAGGATTTTCTAAAAAGTAGTGCATTGCAAATTGACATGATGAAATATTAAAACCATTTTCTCCAACACCATATTGTCTTGCAACACCAGCTCCGAGTTTTTCTGAATCTTTTAATCCATTTCCAAATACTGCATTAGTAATTTGTTTTGCTTTATCATTTAACATTGCACTTCCATTTTTAATATTATATGCACTATTACCATTTACAAATAAAGCGTATGGCATTATTTTATTTACCTTTCTAGCAGATAAATATCTTGCACAAGCACCATTTAATTTATTTTCTAAATTATCTTTCGATAAATCTATACCAAAAACAAAAGACAAGCGCGCATTAATCCATTTTGGTAAATCTCCTGCTTTACCACAAGCATAATCTATAAGTGTATCACCTTGTTTGGATGTATTTTTAATTAATATTTTTTTTACATATAAATTATGAAAGTTTTTCATAGCTTCTGTTAAATACTTATCCGTTGTTGTATTATAATAAATATCTTCACTAACAGATACATCAGGAATATTCATACCACTACAGATCATATCTTCGGTTATTGGATTATGTATTGATTTCCAATTTTCATTTGCAACTTTATAAGAATTTCCATATTGTTTTAAATTTTGTCTATATTCTGCAGTTTTATCATGTCTAACTCTTAATGGTATCCACCTCCATCCTATTTCATGTGTAAAATCATAACTAAACTCAACAATTGTATTATCTTCAAATACTTCGTTCTCTTCTGAAAACATTTGTTTAATACCCGAATCATCTTTTTTTAACATTATATTACACAATCCTGCATCTGAATCATATGGGTCTGTTGGATAAAATCTTGTAGGATAATAATCATTTGCAGGTTTATCTTCATATCTTTCTACAAACTCAGGTAATTTATCATCAATTATATCTTGACATGGATTTATATACCCATCATTTTTTTCACTAAACCCACATCTTAGTTCAACTATTTTATACTCATTCAATTGTGTAGATATATGTGAATTAATTCCATCTTCAAATATTGGTTTTATAGTATCATCGCCATTAGGTCCTTTAACAGTAATAACTAAGAAATCAATTGTATTATATTGAGGCGGTTTCCATTTAAAAGATTGTACCCATGTTATTTTTGTTTTTGGACCTGATTCGCCTATTTTATTTGACCCAACACCATAATAGGAGTGAGTAAATATTAATCCATCTGTATTATATTCAAACCTATTTTCTCTCACTTTTGATAAAATTGTATTGCACCCATTAAATATAGTTTGTTTATTATTTAACGGATAAAAGTCCTTACATGATATTTTTATGGGAGAAATTAATTGAGGTTGGATATTTGCAGTTTTTAATAAATCTTTAAATGTTTGTTGTGTAGGTTTTATAGCTATATCAAGGATTGAAACAGGTTTTAAACTTGTAATAAATCTTTTTAATAAATAATATCTAGATTTATATATATTATCTTCTTCATTTAAAAGCATAAATGTTAAACTTCTAACATCTTCATAATTATGATAATAAATATCAAATGCTGCATATAGATTTATAAAATTATTATTTTTATCATTATTTATTAATTCGCCATCAATTAAACAATTAAAACATTCTTCATTTGTGGTTTTAGCACCTGTAAATATTACATTCATATTCATATTTATTAAATAAATTTTGCCTATATTATTTACATATAACATATGTCGAATACCATCTGCTTTATCTGTTACAACAAAATCTTTTCTGATATTAGGTTCTGTAGAATTTTCATCTGCATTACCGATATTATTCATTTGAAGTGTAATTGAACTTGGACCTATAAAATATCTATTTTTATTTTTATAATTTAAATCATTCGGATTATAATCTTTTTTCCATATCATTTTCATATACGATTCTAATATAGAATGTTGTTCTGAATATGAAATTGGAAAATTTGTACCCTGTAATCCTCCTAAAATAAATTTAATAACTTTTCTTAAAGATTGTAATATTAAATCAGGTGAATTAAATTTTGTCCCAGGTCCAATTTCTTTGTTATTAATTTCAATTTCAATTTCATATACTTCAGGTTTTTCAAATACACCTGATTCTTCAGTAGTATAATATGTCTTTACATCTCGTCCATATCTGTCAGAACTTTTTGTAATACTTATATCAATATTAAATGGATAATCATTATGTTTAAATGTAACACGATTAATATATCGAAATGTTTTTTTAGAATTTTTCCAATTATCTAGTATATAATTTTTTACACCCATTTTTACTTCCTCTTCATTTACATATGATACTCTAAAATTAAAATCATCAAAATTAACTGGATATACTTTATTTTTATTTGCTGTGTAAACGGGTTTTTTACTTATAAAAGATATACAGGTTGGATTATTTTTATATATTTTTTTTATGTCATTGCTACTACAATATTCTTGTATATTAGTAAGACCAATTATTTCACATCTTGTATTATCTGATAATTTAAATTTTCCTGTAATATTATCTAAATATTCATTATTTATTCTTAAATAATAATTACCTGTATTATTTGTTGTATTAAACCCAAAAGATTTTAATTTTTTAATTACATTATCATAATCATTTCTTGTTAATTGTTTTACTTTTCTTGTACCAAACCGAACTTCTAACTCAGGGACTAATGATGAATTATACATAAATGGTTTTGCAGAATAAAACAAATTTACCAAATTATCAAATTGTGTTTGGAGTGATTCTTTATTTATTTTATTATATTCACTTTTACCTATTGGTGTTTCTTCTTCAACAATATCTTCTTGTAATAATTCATTGGGTGCTTCTTTATAAACAGATTCAGATGTGTCTTTAGATTTATATCTTGATGACATATCTTTTAAAACACTAATTTGTTTATCTTTACTTGGAAGTGCCATAATTTTTTGTTTTGTGTTTTTATCTAATTTTGAATAAATTTCATTAAGTTCGTAATTACCAAAATCCATAATAGTTTCAACGGGTTCTGTTATTATTTTGGCTTCTGTATTAATTATTTTATTTATAAAAGACATTAGTATATATAATAAATACATATTTTTAAATTATTGTTCATTTTTTTTAAAAATATTTAATTATTTCTTCATATAAATCTTTTTTAATTTTAGGTTTATTTGTAGTTGTATGTATTAGATTTATACCCAATTTTTGTGCAATATCAATCATTTCATTACTTTTATATGATGATATACTTTTTATTGGTTTTGAGATATTATTTATTTTAAAAAAAGAATTTTTAATATTATCAGATTTATTATTTATATTTTCTTCAAATCCATATTTTCCATTTTCAAATAAATAAATTATATACAATTTATTTGTGTCATTCATCATTAGTTCATAATATGTATTTTTTTTAACGAATAATATATTAATATTTTCAATAATACATAAGGTAAAAAAAGTAATAATATTAATTTTATCATTATTTACTAAGTTGTCTTCTATTTTTGTTAAAGGTGATAATTTATATTGTTTAATTAAATTTTTTTGTTTTCTTATTTTTTCAACATATTCAATTTTAATTGATTTTTCAACTATTATATTTTTATTTTCAATCATTTCATATTTAATTAAATCATTAATAATTATATAAAAACACCAAAATAAGGTGTCTTTTTCTACAGGAGTAAAAATACTAGATTTAGGTTTAGAAATTGGTACAATGTGTTTAATTTCATTTTTATATTTTGTTTCATTATTGAATTTTGATTCATTATTGAATTTTGAATCATTATTGATTTTTGAATCATTATTGAAGTTTTTAACAATTGATTTATTTAAATTACTTTCTATTGTATTTTCATATGATTTTAAAAAAATATGTATATTTTGTTCATTTAATACATATTTTTCAAGCTGATTAATCAAATTATTACTTACTTCCATTGTTTAAGTTTATGTTATGTATTTATCTTTAATATCTTTTCCAAAATATGTATTCTTATAGTCTTCTTTTTGTTTTTCTACTTTATGAAGTGTTATTTCTTGTGTATTTACATAATTAATATATACATTTAATTCATCTAAAATTTCTTTTCTAAGTTCAGTTAAATTAATATGAGTACCATATTTATTTTCATTTAAAGTAACATCATTGTGTTTATTAAAAATTTTAAGAACTTCAATTTGATTAAATTTACTCATGCTTTCAATTGATTCGCGAATATAATTTATTTCACTTATTGAAAAATTATTTATATCATTTTTAGAAATAGATACTTCCATTATATAAAATAAAAAAATGTTTTTAAATATTTATTTATATGTTAAAAATTATTTATACGATAAAATTATTTATATGTTAAAAATTATTTATATGTTAAAATTATTTATACATTTTCACTAATGACAAGCCTAGCTTTGGGTTTATTTTTATATTTTTTTTGTATGTCCTCCTTTGGTTTAATTAATTCACCTATTATAGAAATATACTTATCATTCAATTCAAATCTTTGTCCAATAACACGAACTGTAATTTGATCACCTTCTTTAACTTCTGAAAATAAAGTACTATTATAGTGATGATCTTTAGCTATAAATACTATAATTGGGGATGGTACATCTGTAGCACTTTCAGCCCTAATACCTGCTTTTGTTATATTTTTTGCAACACAATTTATTAACATACCTTCTACAGGAAAACATACCTCACATTCAAATACAACTTCAAATAAAATATTAATGGATCTCTCTATTAATCCACTTGAATATGTTATTATTTTACAAGAATTTGGTTTAATATAACCTTCAACTATACATTTTCCTTCAAAGTTAGCAGAAATAGTTCGCTCAATATTTTCTTTAATATTTTTTCCAATTGCACTTATAGGTAAAACAATATTTCTTGTAATTAAACATCGTGAATATACTGAATATATTTTATTTTCATTCTTTTTAAACTTTGGTTTTATTGTAGTTTCCATTATTATATTGTATACATATAAATCTTTTAATTATTTTCAATTTTATTTAATAAAATAATTAAACAATTACTTTATATAATTTATGATATAATGCCATTTCAGGCGTAAACCACCACTTTAAATTATTTTTTTTATTTTTATTATAATATCTCATAATAAATTCTTGAATGACACATAATTCAATTTGTCCAATTGCTTCATGAATTATATTTCCATCTGAATCTTTTTGAGCCTTGGTATTTTCAGATGTATATTTTATTTCTCCTATAATAGTATTTATTTTATTCAATGTTTTTTCTTTACCTGATTCATCACATCTTGCACCTGTATCTCTCGAAGAATTTAAATCTTTAGTTTTAAATATAAGAAATCTATTTTTTTTATCAAACCCCATAAATCCAACAATCTTATTGTATTCTTTTATATTAAAAGATAATGCTTTTTTACCTTCAGGAGAAGATTCTAAATCTTTGATGTCTTCTGCTTCTGCATCTACCCATACATTATTTTCATTTAATAACATTATTTTTAATTTATTTAAGTCATATAAAATAAATGCTGAAAATTGTTTTGTTATTATAATTTTTGATTCAAAATATTTTTTAGAATAATATTCAATTATATCTTGTTCTTTATTTATATTTTCTAATGAATAAATATAATTCATATACTCTAATTTATCTTTAAATAACAACATTTCAATCATATGAGAAACTACAAACTCTAATAAATATTCTTTCATATCAGGATACTCAGAAGATAATTTTTTGATAGCTATACCACAATGCTTATACCAATTATCTTCACCTCTTGGTATTTTGTTTACTTTAATATGTTCTTTTGTAATATTAAAATTTATTTTGAATTCTTCTAATATCTTATTACTAGTATTAGTATCACTAATAGGTTGTTCATTTCTCTCTACTTCAGGATTTAACTTAAAATTTATATATTTATTTTTATATTCAATAGGATTAGATCTATCATAAATTGAAATATTTTTATCATGTAATTCTATTGGTTGAAATAAATAATATTCACCAATATTTACAAGTCTTCCATATCTTCCAAATTTATCAACAATAAATTCATTATTGTCTTCAATTAATTGTGTTAATGCAGAATATATTTGAACATAAGGATACTGTTTTGGTGTTTGGATTAATTTAATTAGTACATCTTTTTTATAAAAATAACCTTCTTTCATAAGCATTCGAATTCTTTGTAATATTTTTTCTGAATTTATAATAATAAATTTTTCATTATATGTATCTTCATTTAAATCACTTTTAGTTATATTTTTATTTGGTTTACATGAATAATAACAATCTTTCATATAGTCACATGCAGAAGAATATGGCGCGTCTCCAATTTTAAAATCATTGATTATTTGTCCTGAAGATAATTCTTGCACAATATTTCCTTTTAATTTTGATGATAATAATTCTTGTGAAAAATTAGTTTGACTATGATTTATGATACAATCAACCGCGGTTTCTTTTAAAATACGAGTTATTTTACCTATTTGTATTGCTTTATATTCAGAAATACGATATACATATAAATCTGCAGCTTCTTCTTTATTTTCTTTACCTAATATGGTACCATACATAAATATTTCAACATTCCTTTTTTCAAAAGGTAGATCTTTATGACTGAAATTACGCACAGCTCTTCCTATAATTTGTTCTGTACGGTTCATGTTATACCAAGGTTCTAATATATGAACTTGTCTAATATATTTTAAATCAATCCCTTCTGATCCTGCTTTTGAAATTAGTATTACTTTTATTTTCTCTCCATTTTTATTATTTTCATTTGTTAATCCTTTTACTTCAAAATCATTATTTGGAGATAATCTTGGATCTCCTGTAATCATAGAATAACGTGCAGGCATAAAATCTTTTTTATTTATAGGTGGTTTCATGGTTCTTACATCTACAACATCTGATGGTTTATTTTTAAATAAAGGCTTCACATTATCACCATATCTTGTAAATCCCATTTCTTCTAATGCAAGCGCCATAGGTATTAATCCTCCATCAATATATTGTGAATATATTAAAATTATACCTTCAAAAACTGTATTTGTTGATGGATTATAAATATTATCTAATATACATTTTATCTTAGAACTATATTTTCCAATTTTAGATTGAGAGAAAATTTTACCGTAATTATCAAGTGTTGTTTTTTTATATTCAAAATTCCCTTTTTGAGGAGGTGTTTTTTCATCTATAAAATTCATAATTCTT
>Ga0214921_10003516_pt1 | contig 23838 bp, 10 predicted proteins | sample LL1505_MetaG_FD_177992 | JGI IMG/M metagenome (GOLD analysis project Ga0214921, IMG submission 177992) | Freshwater microbial communities from Lake Lanier, Atlanta, Georgia, United States - LL-1505 | ecosystem: Environmental > Aquatic > Freshwater > Lake | place: USA: Georgia | collected...
TAACGAATTGAGGTATTTTAAAAGATTGTTTATCATATTTTGACTTAAATCTTGGAAATTTAGTTTGTTTTCTAAAAAATTTACCATAAGCAGTATCAAGATTTCTTAAAGATGATTGAAGTGATTGACTATTAATTTCTTTTAACCAAATATAATTTTCATCTTTTTTAAATTGAGTCAAATCATTAGCATTATCATAATAATTTAGTGATTTCTTATCTTCAAGATAACTTTCTTTTCTTTTGTTTAGATAATGATTAAAAACAAATCTACAAGCACCAAAATGTTTAGCAAACAAGATTTCTTGTTCTTTATTTGGATATATTCTAAACTTAAATGACTTAAATATTGTTTTCATATAATGTATATATTAAACTTTTAAAGTCATTTTTTACATTTTTTAATTTTTTTGTAAATATTTCCATTCATTTTGAGAAACATTCACAAAAAAAATTAAAAATTATGTCTAAAAATTCAAATTACAATTCAACAAATCGTTCAAAACGTCATTTAATAAAATAGTCAACCGGTTTAAAGAGTAAATAGATTAGTCTCATAGTTTATATATTGTTTTTTTCTGGTCTTATTGACTAAAGAAATACTTTTTTATATATATATTTCAAATTTAATTGCGTTGAATGAGTAGAGAAAGTTTGATTTGGGATTTAATTTTTTCAGAAAACATTCAATTTAAAATAGATTTAAAAAAATACGTAGATGATAATTACCATTATGATGACTTTGTAGAAGAAATTAAACTAATTCTTAAAAAATCGGCAGTGCAAATAATCGAATCAAAAGTATTAGTTAATTCAAAGTCAGCTCTTTGGACATTAAAAGTTAAAAAATAGTATGTGGAAGTTTAATTCAGAAAAAAATAAATGGGAATCTCAAGTTGATTCACTCACTTACGAAGATTTCAATTTTTATGAACAACAATCTGAATTTTTAAGATTCTATTCAAATGCTTTGTCCGGAGCTACTTATGTTCCAGCAACTGATTTAGGTAATATTTATGAAATTATTGGCAGTTATAAACCAAGAAATTGGTATATCGGTCTGGATGGCTCACCGTATTCAAATTCGCTAATACCGTCAACTTTTGCCGAAAAGATAAACGCCACATCATCAAAAAACTTCTATGAAAAGTCACTTACGGAATATGGTCTTACACTTAAAAGTCTCTTTTCGCCAAAACGACTAATTGACGAAGCCCACAAAAATTATATTGAAGTCGATCTTGCCACAACCGAGTCTTTGGATATTATAGACGGTGGTGTAAATACCCTGCCTGCTGCTGGTCAATTGATTGCTGCGCCTATCACAAATAATAACGCCTCAACTTCGATTAATAATATCTTGATTGATGGATTTCCACTTAGAAATGGAATGAAATTTTTAGTTAAAGATCAGAAAACAAGAATAGTCTTAAGTAACACAATTGATCCAAACGTCTATTTTTTAGGTGGGTATAAAATACTAAGAATCTTGGGTTCTACTATAGAATATGAATACTATAATGAACTCAATGGGGTTTATCAAGTTTCTGGCGGAAATATTTTTAGAACAACTGACTTATTAGACTATTCATCTTCAAATAAATTTAGCGTTGTTGTTAAAATGGGATCAGTTAATAAAGAAAGACAGTTCCATTTGAAGAGACTAACCAATGGATTTTTTCCAACTTTAGACGTTGGTCAGCCAATAGAATTTGTGCAAAAGAAAAACTGGATGATTAGAAATAAGGTTAATTATAATAATATTTTTGAAATTAATCATAATGAGCTTATTAAACACGGAACACAATCTTATTTTTTAGATGGCATCACCTATTCAATACCCGAAAGAACAATATTAGTCGGTGAATTTGGAACTATTATGTGTTATCAAAACGATATCTTAAATTTGATTCGAAATAAGTATAAAAATAACCTTAGAAGTATTACTGAAACATCTAAGTATTATTGGATATGTGGTGATAGTGGTCTTTTTATACGTGTAAGAAAACATGATTTTCAAATTGAGAGAATACCAATAACACTTGATAATAAATTTTCAATAAACCTCACTTGTGTTTCGTTTTTTAGTGATTTACGTGGTGTGGTGGTTGGTGATTTAAATACCATTTTTTACACAGTTGATAGCGGTGAAAATTGGACTCGATTGAGGGTCACAGACTTAGACCCATTTTATTTCACAAAATGTCTTTTTGTGCAAACAAACACTTTTATTGTAGTTGGTCGAAATGGAATTTTAGTTGAGTTTAATGAAAATCTAAACTCCTGGACCGCAACTAGACGTAGAATATCAAAATTTATAGACGATGACGATGAGCACCTATTAGTTGATAATATCAATGACATTTTAAGAACGCAAATAACAACTTGGAGTCCTACATTTTCTTACTTAACACAATCTGTTGCTGTAAATAAAGATTTAATATTTCTAACTTGTGATAGCAATAAATTGATAGCCTGGGATTATGGCTCGGCTAATGGTGTTTTTGATTTCCTTTACTTTGACTTAGGAGATGATTATGGTGACATAACTAACATCGCAAAAAGAGATCAAACATTAGATTTTTATTTTACCGGTCTTAGGACATCGACCAGTCAGTCGGGAATATTTAAATTTGACCTTTCAAATTTCGGTTCTATCGGAATTGGAAATTCATATTCAAATACTCTACAGCACTCTACTTTTTCTACTCCACAGTTTATAACAACAAATTACCCAAATCAAATTATTGACTATAACGGAAACGAGCTGATAATATGTGGCAATGAATCACTTAGAAGCATTGGAACTTATTCGATTGGTTTAGACTTAGTTGACTTAGATCAATCATTTAAGACAAGAATGAAATCAAGATTACTCTATTTAGATTATGATGCCGGATCGAAGTTAAACTTTTTTACAGATTTTGGTGATTATAGACTACCAAATCAACTTAGATTCAGAGGCGCATCGTTTTCAAGTAGCAGTGATTTTTCTCTTCAGCCAATTGTATATGACCCAACTTTTCCAGACTTTGTTACTCAAAGTGAGGTAAACTGGTGGAAATATTGGCAAGATATCAATAAAACTTTTCAATTTTATCACCCAACTAGTCCACTTGATGAATCGACCACTGTTTTAACATCTGCAACCTTTTCATACTCTGCTACACAATCAACAAATCAAATATCTCTTATCACAAACACGGCTTCTATAATATCTTACTTGGCTCCAAAAATAACTGAACCAGGTCACTCGAGATACAGCGGAATGGGTCTTACTGCAATAAGTGATCCACAAACTACGGAACAAATATACCTCTATGATTATTTAATGGTTTTCAAGACTACTGACTTTGGATACCCAGTCAAAATTGGTGATGTTATGAGATTTGATAGCTCATCGGTTTCTGGAAATTTCGTAGTTAATAGAATTGAAACACTTTCAACCGGAAAGTACATCTATATGTTTACTGAGTTTGATGATACTATGATCTATTCAATTAAATCAGCAACAGCCTCGATTAAGAATTTAAACACCTACTCATCATCTGTTGAATTAGTTGCTAATTTCAATCAACACCCTATTTCTAAAGGATATTTTATAGAAGAAAAATATATTCAGGAAATATCAGCAATTAATTTATTTCCACAAGCCGGTCAGACCGCTAGTTTATGGACTTTAGAAAATCTACAATCATCAAATTCATTTGTAGTTCCGTCTATTACAACTCAATCACCTAATTCTCTAATAACACCAACAACCGGTGTTGGTGCGCAAACCGCTTCTATAATTAGCCCACAAGTTTTTGGAGTTGATAATATATCATTTTCTTACTTTCATAACTTTGGATCATATTCTGTTTTAGGCACACAATCTACCGTAGCCGTTTTGGGATTGTCTGCTTCACAGTGGATTAACATTGCAACTTTGAGTATACCAGAATTAGCCGTTGTCACACCAGCCCAATTTTTACTGCCAGTGTCAACAACTTATTCGCAATTTAGATTTGATTTTACTACACCAGAAAGAGACCCGATTGGGTCTGGGTACATGTGGGTTTCTATTCAAGATGTTAGCTTATCATCTCAGCAAGCCTTATCTGTAAATACAAGCGCCTCGGGAGTTACGTATTCAACACGACATGTTTTTGATATAAAACCACAATTTAATACTACAACAGCTTACTATAACTTAGCTACCAATGTTTTAGTTTCTGGGGATAAATTTACTATGTCCTATACTTCTGGATTTTTAGACTTTAAGTACACACCAACTTATGATATACTAAGTTATTTAGAAGGTCTAAATGACTCTGGAGCTCCCAATCCAAGATTTTTTGCAAATAAAGAATACTTAGCAATGCCTGATTATAGGGCAATTCCTATGTCGGGTATTGGTGTGAATATCGCGACACAATCGGTGGTCTATATCGAGTATAACGGAATCACATATTCGAATTATAACACACCGGTTCATAGAACTTCGAATAGAATTAAATTTGGCAGTGGTCTAAAATTAGAGTGGCAATCGTTGCTACTACATACTTTTGTCGATATTAATTTGTGGGATGTTGCTACCTATTCATCTGGTAATCCGACATCCACCACCGAAAGATTGCTAATAGTCGATAAGCATTATGATGTTGATAATGACCTTTATGTTATAGAGTTTCATAAAAATATAGAATATACTTTATATAATCCATTATATTTTATTGACATTGTAAGTAGAAGAAAACTAAGTCAAATTAGTTATGATTTACAGGAGCTAAACAACATTTCTAAGCCAAGGCTTCAAAAAAGAGAACTAATCACGGGTAAAGTTTATTACAATTACGAAAGAGAGTTGACTAGAAAATTCACAACCGATTCTTATGCTAAAATTCTACTTTCTGATTCCGATACCGTAGAAGGACTTTCTGCAATGATGTATACCGATGATAAGGGTGAAATGGCACTGAACTTTATGAACTTAGAAGAAAAAGTATCTATTCCAATAATAAATACAGCCAATTTTCAAAATAAACTATTTATCTTTTGTGGCCAAAAACACGGACTAAAAACAAAAGACGGTGTAGTTTTAGACTTTACAGGTACAACAGCTTCATCTGCTCAACTCAATCAACAATATTTTGGATATCATCCAGTTCAAGTTGTAAATGAGTTTAACTTTATAGTGGATATTCCGTATGGTAACATTCCAGGTATTGGAAATGATCCTGGTTTTGTTAGATATATCAAAAATGACCCATTTTTAGAGTTCACACCGACTGATTTAATAGAAGTTGGAATAGACAAACAACCAAAGCAATCAATACTAATTGATATTGAAAATGTCTATTTAAGTGGTAAAATTTATAGCCTTCAGGGTGTTGATTTAAATAGATTTAGATTTACATTGATAGACCGATTGGATATATTATATGTTTACTCAAATATACCGTGGTTATTGGAAGCAGAAATATCTGATGCTACTATCGGTGTTAAAAATGGCGAGATAGTTTGGTATAAAGGAGTTTGGCAGGCCGGTCGGTGGTTTAGTGGAAGATGGGTCAGTGGTGATTGGATATCAGGTGATTGGTATGGTGGAACTTGGGATTCCAAATTAATAACAGACAACATTTTAGAGGTAAAAATAGATGAAAGAAATTCAACTACAAAGTCTTCAAAGTGGTATGGTGGTAGGTGGTTCGGAGGAACTTGGAACAACGGAACCTGGATTAACGGTAGATGGTATGACGGAACTTGGAATGATGGAGAATGGTATCGTGGAATTTTCAATGATGGAACTTGGAATCAAGGTCAGTTTTCTGGTGGTATATGGGTCGATGGGGTTTGGAATGGCGGTGCGTTTAACTCAAACAATGAGCCTTCTTTTTGGTTAGACGGTGAGTGGTATGGTGGTGATTTTGAAAACGGTATTTGGTATAATGGAACTTTTGACCAAAAAGATAATACTATTTCGAGATTTGGTGTCAATTCATACAATAGTCGAACATCAATCTGGCATGGTGGAAACTGGATTAACGGTCAATTTCACTCAAGATTGAACTTAGATGATAACGGTTTACCAGATGTTAGTGATGTTCATAAATATTCAATTTGGTATACTGGTAATTGGTTTAATGGTGAGTTTTATGGTGGTATTGCTTATAATATGAACTGGAGTTCTGGAATTTGGTATGGTGGTATATTAGATGATATACAAGTGATTGGTCTAGGAAATGACGGACCAGGAGCTTATTATTTAGTATTAAATGGTATTTTTAAATTTAATACCGGAGACCAATTTACAATTATTGACAATAATTCTGGAGTATCACTTTCCCAGCAATTTGGTAGTAATTCTAATCCTAAAAGATACCAAGTTTTATACCGAGAAGAAGACCAAATTAATAAATGGACAAAGATATATGTTGCAACCTCGTTCCAACAAAGCGTATCAGCACCGGTGAATGCAAATCTTAGAGTTGTTAGTTTATTTCAAAACTGTAATTGGAAGTCAGGTATCTGGACTAATGGAATTTATGAAAAAGGTCTTTGGGAAGGTGGAATTTGGTATAATGGTATTTTCAAACCGACGTGGATGTAAAATAATTTTGAAAAATTAATATATAAATTATGTCAAGAATTAAATCATGGGGTCGGTGGATTTTTGAGGCTCAAGAGCCTGATAAATACGGTGATATTATCGAAGAAGTAAAGGAAATGATAAAAAAAACCGTTGAGGAATCCGGTGGTGAATTTGATTCAATGTTAGGTTCATATAAACAAAACCCTAAAGATATTAAAATTAGAGGCTTTATCAATGACTCGGACATTTATGATTTTTATTTGAAATGGAGAAATGATATTGATGAGATTCTAAATAATATTAATTATTTTGATGATGCGCCGACTGAAAAAAATGCCTTTGGTCTCTATGAATACACAATACGTGGCACTGAAACAGCATTTTTAGAAGTTGTGAAAATGATATAATACCGTGATTTTATGTAATAGAGAGACAATCTATTATTTATATATACTCTAAATTTAATCTATTAGAGTAAATGGCGTCTACACCTCTTTATAAAGCCCTAAAGCCAAACGGGACATCTTTCTATGCTTTCCCTGGTGCTGCTGAGGATATATCAGCGGCTTATCAAAATTCAAATTATAAATTTTATTTCTCTAAATATGTTTTACTTGACTTACCTAAACAAGATGTGGTCAGTTCAACAATTTCAAATCCTATCTATTGGGATTTTGACAATAGTTTTAGTAGATCACAGATAGCAACACCAGTCACTAACTATGGTGATGGCGTTGTTGAGTCTTTAAGAAACTATGTTGCAAATCATGAGTGCGTTTTAAGAGAATCACGATTGACAAGCACAGAGTATTACTACGATACAAATGCTTTAGAGACAACATCAGAAAAAATATTTTTTAAATGGTGCAAGAAGCTAGGTTTGATAGATTTCGAACCGGCTAGTCCACAGGATGATTATTTTGGAAATTCCGGTGAGTTTTTACCAAATGGAATTGGAGATGAATATTTGCCTGAATTTTTATGGAGAGAAAGGCAAGTTAAACCTTACTCGGGTATAAATTTCTATCAAACAAATAACATAAATTATTCTGGAAAACTTGAGGTTGAATTTTTAGATGCCGGAACTCCATCAACTAATTTTAGAGTTGGAGATATTGTAAATTGTTATAATGTCACACTTAATGCTATAAAAACCGATCTTATCACGTTGGGGTATACTGACGCTGATGGATTAAATATGACCGTACTTGATATTATTTCAGGAACAGCTGGTCAAAAAATAGTTTTCGACATTCCTTATTATTCACAACATTCAAACGGCGGATCGCCGGTTGCTACATTTGAACTAGTTTATCATCAACTTGTTCAATATGTCGGTGAAATAAACGGAGTATCAAATGTCCAAGAGGCTAATAGATCTTACACGGAAGTTTATGCACATATACCTGATCATACAGGTAGAACTCCAGATATTCTTTTTAGAATTGGCTCTGATGTCAATTATAAACCAAATATAACTCTTCCGATTTTACCAAGACAATATCAAGCTGAAATTTTAGGTGCTGAAAATTTCGGATCACCGATTGTTAGCACTCCACAGAATTATCCTGGCACATATTATGGGCAATTTGATACTAATGATTTCACTTATGAGACGGCTTCGGGAGATGTCATACGAAGAACTGGTAATTATTTTGGAGTGAATGGTGATGTTAACACGCCGTCGTTCAACGGTTCAACTATAGATGGAATTGGCATCGACTTTAATACAGCTCATTATGTCAAAATGAACTCTTCGAGAAATGTGACTTCGAAAAATATTACTACTTTTGATCAATTTAACGCACTCGCCGTTGGTGGTGAATTACCCGTAGACTTTGAGTTTAATGCGATACTTTGGTACTATACGGTTGAGAGAGATATGACGCTGGCTAATGGAACAATACAGACCGAAGTAAAGAGTAATCTTTATGGTATAACCTTTTTGAATAATCCAGACACAAATGATGCACCAGGTGAGCAAGGACTAAGATTTCCAACATACAAAAAGTTGGTTTCAAATCCTTCTAAAAATCAAGATGGGACATCATATGCTTTTAATTTGAATTTAAACTTCAACATTTTAAATGATAACCCAGTGGCTGCCTATAATCCTGAAGCTATTAATTCGTTGTTTAACATGGATAAGTTTAATCTAGCGATGTCTAAATTAGCTGCTACAAACGATAGCTTTATTAATTTGTTAGCAGAGCAAGTATTATTGAAACAGGAGATTCAATCTATTAAATCACTTATATACACACAAACCGATATTAACACACTAAATGGTAGAATAAATAATCTTGATTTATTGCTGAGACTTTATTCTACAATGCAGCTGGAGAGTTCTTCTACTATTAGAGTAAATTCAAGTGTCGCCGGTAGCACCTCAAGACTAACTTTGGATACCATCGATACCCCATATTCAACGGTTAATACTATATTGACATCATCTATGTATAATGCCCAGGGATATGTTCCAATTATTGCCCCGGTTCCTGAAAATAGGAGATTTTTAATACGAATTTATAACAATGATTCTGTTCAGCTAAATCTACCGGTTGGTCAAAAACTAACTGTTATTTTAGATAAAGATTTAGCTCTACTTCAATCTTGTGATATTTATGTTCAACCTGAAAGGTTCTCAACTGAAAATAAAAAATTAGATATTTTTATTAGAAGTAACTACAGTGGAACTGGTGTTGCGACAGATGTTTTACTAGTCGGTAGTATTGATCTTCCAGTAAGTTTTAATAGAATATCACAAAGTCAAAATTCCGCTTATCTGTGGAAAAATTCAAATTTAGATATTGATTTTTCAAAAGAAATAAGATTGCTTCAGAATAACAAATTGGAAGTCCCTTTTGTCGGAGATATTAATGTTTTACAAAACACACTTAAAGTAGGTGATAGTTACCAGATAAATAATTTATTTGTTGGAACTCAATCAGTTTATAACTTTTCTGGTCAATATGTCATAGACTCGGTCATTGGAATAACTTCTTCATATGTACAATTTGATATGAATGTAAATACCGACTTTGTTGATTTTTACGCAAGTTCAACATTGCCGGTTATTATACACGGTACATCATCAACTCAATTATCAAATATTCCATATCTAAGTTTAAATAAAGGTAAAAAAATAAACCTAACAAGGATTTCAAATTCAACTAATCTCTCCGAGAGGTACAACATTGATGTTTCGGATATTATGTGATTTTAATTTTTTAATATATAAAATAAATTAAAATTAGATATGGCAGGTTGCGGAACATCTTTATTTGGTCCAGGAAGTCAATATATTAAAGTAGGAAACGGAGAATTCATAGCAGTAGATGGTTCGTCTATATTCGATAGATTAGGCGTATCTGACGCCAGAATGCCCTATAAGCAATTACTTAAAGGTCGAGTCATTTTAAAACCAGGTCAAATTAACTATTTACTAAATCACCTGGGACTTGGAGATAACGCTACTTTTTTAGCAATTAAGGCTTCTTACAATTCTAAATCTTCTATCGAGGCTGATAATTACGTGGTTTATTCTTATTATGATTACCCGGTTCAAAATTTTACTTTTGCCCAGTTGTTGGTTCTTACTGGAAATTCTACACACAGAGTTCCCCAGATTTATCTAACTAATCCAAGCACTAAATATGCAGTGATTTTAGATATTATGGTGGGTGTGATAGATGATAATTATTCGTTTTTCAATGACACACTTAATCAATCCGGTTCTACATTTACTGGTCTTGAGTACACTGATATTCAGTCATTTGTCGTTGGGGAATCAATTGTTGTAAATGACAAAAGCACACCAGTTAAACCCCTAATTTACTTTGGATTGGCTTATATCAACTCAATTGCCTTAAATGGTACATTTTTAATTATTGATGACCAAAGTCAAGGTTCTATATTTTTGAACTTTTTAACAGAATACGATGCCGCTCAAGCACATTCACTGTTAAATTACGTACTTGAACATCCAAGTGTTGATATATCAACGCTATCACCACCTTATGATAACGTAGTTCCAATCATTTATTGGAACTCTACAAGTGGATCGCCTGGTGGAGATTATATCGCTTTCACTGGACTAACGGCTGGAGTTCCTTATAATACAGGTAATGGATTTACTTTTTCAACTCAGATTTCTAAATCAATTTGGGGAAGTTTCAGTGGAGTTTCGGGAGCAACAGCCACGTTATATAAAGAAACACTAAGAACACTACTTATAGACCATATTACTGATAATAGAGACGGAACAATGTCAATGCAGAATTCAGATATGATAATCACAGCAACCTCTGGTGTTGTAGATCAAATATCTTTGGCAGGAACTTATTCTCTGACATTCAATTTTGAGGATTTAGCACAGAATAACCTTGAGGGTGTGATAGTTAATTTAGATATTATAGTTTAAAAAATTAAATAAAAAATGAATTATAGTTGGGACAAGTTTATAAAACCGGTTGCATCAGGAGATACTAACATTCAAATTATTGATAATTCAAATAAAGTTACTTTTACAATAAATCCTTATGCCGTTGTAAATGTTTTTGTCAATAATAATTTGGTCAAAGTCAGCCTTAGAAGTTTAAAGACTATTACTATACCATTTTCTTCAATTAATGAGGCTAAATTGGCCCTACCGAGAATTAAGCAGGCATTTGACTTAGTTACTCAACAACCGCCTCTTTTTATCCAGAAAGACGTCAAGAGTTATTTTAATGGTATAATAGGAGGCGCTACTGCTTCAAATAATTTCTTTTACCAAGACGCAACTCCAACTGCTTCTAATATTACTATTGGCTCTCTTTGGTATGACACAACCGATGGTCAATTATATATTTATGTGCAAACTGGGGTTTGGGCCGCCCCGCTTAGTGAAATTGGCCCAACTGGTGCAACTGGTACATCATACTCTTTCTACTATCAATCTACTGCTCCAACAGGAACGGGAACTAGTCAAATTACGCCGGGTTCATTTTGGTATGATGATTTAGGAACACTTTACGTTTATGTCGAAGACCCACCAGGTACTTACCAATGGGTTACACCTTTGGCTGAAATTGGACCAACCGGACCAACGGGCGCTACTGGCTTTGGCACGGGTCTAACATTTAGTAGCATTGATTCACATTTAATCCCTGCAACTGGCAGCACTTATGATATAGGAGCAACTGCTGGGTATGAGTGGAGAGATTTATATTTATCTGGAAACACGATTTATCTTGGAGATTCTGTGATACACTCAACAGGCTCCATAGTGGTATTTGATTCTATTTTGATAGGTGGTTCGACCGAGTCTGGTGGGGTTTTACTATCAACAAGTGATAATGAAATTTTATTTAATGAAAAAACACTTTTAGGATTAGAATTCACAAATGGCTTATCTATTGAAGGTTCTACTGTTAGCTTAGGCGGTACAATCAGCAAATCAATTAGCTTTAATGGTGTAGGAAATGATGTCCAGTTTCTGCAATTTGAAAATATATCTTTTACTTCATCTATTTTTGATATCATATCTGCTACGGTGAGTATATCTGCTGACAATTTACAAATTATGTCAGAGGGTAATCTAGAACTACAATCTGATTCACAATTGAGTATTTCTGCAAGCAGTAGTTTAATCACCATAAATGATGGTCGTGGTTTAGTCTATGACTCTGATTATTCGGGTGGTTTTACGGATAGATCACTTGTTGACAAAGGATTTGTTGACTCAGCAACTTCTTCAATTTGGTCGTATTTTGGAACGTCTGGTTTGTCAGGAACTTCCGGTTCTTCGGGATCATCTGGTGCAAATGGTTCCTCTGGTTCATCTGGTGCAAATGGTTCCTCTGGTTCATCTGGTTCATCAGGTTCCTCTGGCTCCTCTGGCTCCTCCGGTTCATCGCCAAGTAGTGATTTGACACTAAGTGGTGCATTGACAGTCAATGCGACAGCTTCTTTTAATGGAACTACTGTTTTATCTGAAACTATTGAAGTTATCAATACTTCGCCTGGTGCAACTTCTTCGACCGTTGTTTATGACTTCACAACCGGTCTAAATTGGTATCATTCATCGATTAATACAAACTATACTGCCAATTTTATAAACTTACCAACGATAGATAACAGAGTCGTAACTGCTACAATTGTGATAAATCAAGGCGGCACTGCATATATACCACAAGCTGTTAAAATTAGTGGGGTTTCTCAAACTATCAAATGGGCTGGTGGAACTGCTTCTGGTACACCAAATCAAGTAGATATAGTTGGTTTTACTTTTATCAGAAGTTCGGGGTCGTGGTCTCAAGTCTTAGGGCAGATAAACACCTTCGATTAGAAATGTTAAGTAGATTATCTTCATTCTCGGGTCCGCTATCGACAGTATTTAGAAAACAAAATGCTACTAATTTAATTTTAGATTTACAAACAACCGTTGGGTTATCGGCTTTAACTTGGCAGGACCAATCTGTCTACAATAATGACGCTACTCTTTATGGTTCAATTGCAACTGCTTCAATAAGTAACGGCACTGTTGTCTTATCCTTAGATGGGATAAATGATTACATATTTGCAACCGCTGGTTTTGCAAATAAATTAGATACCGGATTAACTTATGAAGTTTGGGCTTCACCTGGTACATCATCTAACGGTACATTATTATCAGAATGGTCTGGTAATCCACCAACCGGTTGGAATGATGCTCAGATGGGATTTGTTTCAAATAAAATAAATGCCGGAGTTTATTCTAGTAATTTATCTTCTTATATAACTGGGCCCACATTCTCAGTTAATAATTGGTATAATATAGTTATGACTTATGACCACCAAACAAATATAGTATCGTTATACATAAATGGGTCTTTATTTTCGACTACTACTACAACTAAACTAAATCCACCATCTACCTATTTAACGCTAGGTAGAACAGATACTGCAAATACTTATTTAGGGGGTTTAAGTGGATATTTTAAGGGTTATATAGGACTTTGGAGAATTTGGGATGGTGCTCTGAATTCAACTCAAATACTGCAAAATTATAACGACTTTAAATCTACCTATTCTCCATTTTCACCAACTCAATTATTATTAAATTCTAGTTTTGATAATGGTACTACAAACTGGACATCGAATAGGGGATTTGCTTCCTACTCTTATTATTCGGCAAATCAACCGGCTGTTTTAAGTTCTATTTTATACTTTTCTTATATAAATACTACAGTAAGTCAATCGGTTAGTGTTTCTGGAATCATTTCAGATGTTACTACATTTACTGCAGTGATTAATATCAAACATAGAGAAAAGGGCGATGCTCCTACTTACACACAAATTGACCAATATGCATTTGAGGTGTTATTTAAGAATTCTTCTGGAACCACGATTGCGACAAAAAGAACACCGGCTTCGGGTCAGCAAAATGCTCCTCAGTATTTCACAGATGTAACGCTAATACTTAATAGAAGTGAAATAGCCGCAACATTTAATACTATATCATCTATTCAGGTAAATATTTCAGGAATCGACACGGGGTATTGGAACGGTAACCACGGACCAATGGTAGACTATGTTACACTAACGGCAAGTTAAAAAACAGATTTTTTTTATTTTTTTTTGAAAGTTCATTTTTATGACTAATGAAAAATTATATATAAATCAGTTAATAAAAATTTGAATTTATAATGATTAATTGGCCAAGTAACCCCACAACAGGACAAATTTATACAAACCCGTCTGGAGCAAGTTGGAAATTCAACGGAAAAGGTTGGGTATCAATTCGATCATCAAACGTGGTTCCGGTACCGGGACCTACTGGACCGGCTGGAAATGCCTTCACCTATCAGTTTGCGCACAGTTTTATGAATCCTGTAGATGATATTTCCTATTATATTGGAAATGTTGCAGATCAACCGGCTCAGTCTGGGTCTTCTATAGCGTCAAAAAGGGTTAAAGTGTTGTATTCTGGGTCGATAAAAAAAGTGACTGTTTCGACTAATATTTTAGGAGAGCTTGGTTCAACCGAATCACAGTCTTTTTATATAAGAAATCATACAACAGCTACTCAATCAACTATTGTTTCGAGTTATATTCACTCGACTTTTAGTCAGATTGACAATTATACGTTGTCTACGCCGCTTGTAGTCAACCAGAATGATGAAATGGAGATAATTTGGCAAGTTCCGACTTTCCAATATTCACCAACAAATGTTAGACATTTATTTAATGCGTTTTTTGACACATTATAAAAAAAATAGAAAAGATGAACTTAGGAAGATACGAAATAGAAAGTTACACGGCGAGTTTTGGAACCTACTCTGAAACTAGACAGCGTATAATTTATATTGGAATAAACGAACAGGATAGGTTTATCGAAAGGTATTATGGTGATATTCGAGATGGTTATAGCGGTGTGAATTTAGTCTTTACAAATTTAGAATGGACTGATATTAAGACACACGTTTTGGGAGAATCTATCGTTGTTAACGATAAAACACCACAGGCACTTATTTATTTAACTTTGGCTAGTATTGAATCTATCAGAAGGGAACAAAACTTTACACTGCTGGTAATTGATTCACAAAGTGATCCAGTAAGGCTTCGTTTTGTTGATGAGTTCAATTACAATCAAGCTTATTCACTTCTTAACTACATTTTACAAAATCCAGATCAAAATGTTAATTCATTTTCTTCTGATACTACTCCGCCAACGATATTCTTTTATGAACAATTCTGGACAAATGATATTTTGTTACAAGGAAATCCTACACCAAATTACTGGTCAACTGATGATGGACTAACATTTAGTGTTGAACTAAATTGGTCATCTTTTACCGGTCCAAAACCAATTACTAAGTCAGATTTGATAGACGATAATACTGGTTTGGTTTATACTATTACTGATAACAGAGAAGGGCAACTATCACTGGTTCCTGATTATATCAGCATTTATGAAAATGCCCTACTGGTGAGTAATCTAGTAAGTCAAATTTCATCAACCGGATCTTACGTTGTTAAAATTAACCTACGAGATCTTGGTCAAAATTTAATTAGCCCTACTATCTTTTTTGAGATAAGCTAGCAGATAAGTTATGAGTTTTAGCTACGATAAATTTTTAAGACCGCTTCGAGAAACCGATAAGACTATTAGGGTCTATGATAATAATAATCTACCAGTTCACACCATAAACCCTTTTGCGGTATTAAGAGTATTTGCTACTGGTTTAAATTGTAATGTTGCTTTAACAGGAAATCGAGTAATTGTTTTAGATTTTCCAAATTCTAACGAAACAAAACTCGCTGTTACTAAGTTCCAGCAATATGTTGACGCTCTAAAACAAAACACACCTATAATAATTGATTCCGGAATTGAGAGATATATTGATAGAGTCATAGCTACTTCAGTTGGTATCAGAACACTCAACGGTCTTAGTCAATCTCAACAGTTTTTAACAGTTACTGGGGATTCTAATTTAGGCATCTCTATTACATCTCTTGGTCAAACACATTCTTTATCACTTTCTTTTTCAGGTATTTTACCAGTTCAAAAAGGTGGATTGGGTAATTCGACGTTTAGTTCAAATCAACTGATTTCATTTGATGGTAGCAAGATCGCATCAAGTGGTTACATTATAAATGATAGTGGTTCGTCTAATACAGATCTTTGGACCGCTGATAAAATAATCAATACTATAACCGGTGGAACAATTTCTGTAAATGGGGCTACTGGTGCTACTGGTGCTACTGGTTCATCCGGAACCTCTGGCTCATCTGGTATAAATGGAACCTCTGGTTCATCTGGAACTTCTGGTATCGGTTCATCCGGAACTTCCGGAACTTCCGGTGTTGGAACTTCTGGTTCATCCGGAACTTCTGGTTCATCTGGTATTAACGGCACCTCTGGTATAAACGGAACTTCCGGGGTTAACGGCACTTCTGGTTCATCTGGAACTTCTGGTATCGGTTCATCTGGAACTTCCGGAACTTCCGGTGTTGGAACTTCTGGTTCATCCGGAACTTCTGGTTCATCCGGTATAAATGGAACCTCTGGCTCATCTGGTATAAATGGAACCTCTGGTTCATCTGGAACTTCTGGTATCGGTTCATCCGGAACTTCCGGAACTTCCGGTGTTGGAACTTCTGGTTCATCCGGAACCTCTGGCTCATCTGGTATAAATGGAACCTCTGGGGTCAATGGAACCTCTGGTGTAAATGGAACCTCTGGTGTAAATGGAACCTCTGGTTCATCTGGAACTTCTGGTATCGGTTCATCCGGAACTTCTGGTTTCTCTGGAACCTCTGGTGTCTCTGGTACTTCTGGTTCATCTGGTATAAATGGAACCTCTGGTGTCAATGGAACCTCTGGTGTCAATGGAACCTCTGGTGTTAATGGCACCTCTGGTTCATCTGGAACTTCTGGTATCGGTTCATCTGGAACTTCTGGTTTCTCTGGAACCTCTGGTGTCTCTGGTACTTCTGGAACAGATGGAACTTCAGGAACAAATGGAACTTCTGGAGTTAATGGAACCTCTGGTGTGAATGGAACCTCTGGCTCGTCTGGGACTTCCAGTTCATCCGGAACTTCCGGAACTTCCGGTGTTGGGACTTCTGGTTCATCCGGAACCTCTGGTTCATCTGGTGTCAACGGAACCTCTGGTGTCAACGGAACCTCTGGTGTCAACGGAACCTCTGGTGTAAATGGAACCTCTGGTTCGTCTGGAACTTCCAGTTCATCCGGAACTTCTGGTTTCTCCGGAACCTCTGGTGTCTCTGGTACTTCTGGAACAGATGGAACTTCAGGAACAAATGGAACTTCTGGAGTTAATGGAACTTCCGGGGTTAACGGCACCTCTGGTTCATCCGGAACTTCCAGTTCATCCGGAACTTCTGGTATTTCAGGGACTTCTGGTATTTCAGGAACATCCGGAACAGATGGTACTTCCGGAACAGATGGAACTTCCGGAGTTAATGGAACTTCCGGAGTTAATGGAACTTCCGGAGTTAATGGAACTTCCGGGGTTAACGGCACCTCTGGTTCATCTGGAACCTCTGGTGTCTCTGGAACTTCAGGTATTTCAGGAACATCCGGAACAGACGGAACCTCTGGTGTTGATGGAACTTCAGGAACTTCTGGAGTTAATGGAACTTCCGGTATAAATGGAACCTCTGGTTCATCTGGAACTTCTGGTTTCTCCGGAACCTCTGGTGTCTCTGGTACTTCTGGATCATCTGGAACTTCCGGTATAAACGGAACCTCTGGTTCATCTGGAACCTCTGGTATATCTGGAACTTCTGGTATCTCTGGAACATCCGGAACAGACGGGACCTCTGGTTCATCTGGAACCTCTGGTTCATCTGGAACTTCCGGTGTTAATGGAACCTCCGGTATCAACGGAACCTCCGGTGTTAATGGAACCTCCGGTGTCAATGGAACCTCTGGTTCATCTGGAACTTCCGGTATCTCTGGAACCTCTGGTATTTCTGGAACCTCTGGTTCATCTGGAACTTCAGGTATCAATGGAACCTCTGGTTCATCTGGAACTTCCGGTATCAATGGGACTTCTGGATCATCCGGAACCTCTGGTATTTCTGGAACTTCCGGTATCTCTGGAACTTCCGGTATCTCTGGAACCTCTGGAACAGACGGAACCTCTGGTTCATCAGGAACTTCCGGTATCAATGGGACTTCCGGTTCATCCGGAACCTCTGGTATTTCTGGAACTTCCGGAATCTCTGGAACTTCCGGGTCCTCGGGAACTTCCGGAATCTCTGGAACCTCTGGTTCATCTGGAACTTCCGGAACCTCTGGAACCTCTGGTTCATCTGGAACTTCCGGTTTTACTGGTTCATCTGGAACTTCCGGTTTTACTGGCACATCTGGTTCATCGGGCACATCTGGTATATCTGGAACCTCTGGTTCATCCGGATTAAATGGTTCATCCGGCACCTCTGGTATCTCTGGAACAAGTGGAACTTCCGGTATTTCAGGAACTTCCGGTATTTCAGGATCAAGTGGTAGCTCAGGTATTTCCGGTTCATCTGGTATATCTCCTACGCCTATAAATATAAATTGGTCAAATTCCGCAAATAGCTTCAAAGATTTTTCAATTTCATCTGTAAATACAACTGGTAAAATGATTGGAGCAACTGGTGGTTTCTACTTTACTCCTCAATCTACTGGTCAAGTTTTTGTTAATTATGAAGTTAACTTAGACGTTCCGGTAGACGTTATTATAGAGCTTAGATATGGTACAGGAACTGCACCTGCTGACGGTGCTTCTGCTACCGGATCAATGGCGGTTGATAAAATGGTCAGTTTCTCAGGAAATTTATCTATGAGTAATATTATATCAGGTTTAACTTCTTCTGTTCAATATTGGTTTGGACTTTGCTTAAAGTCGGTATCTGGAACAATTCCAACCTTATTTTATGGTTATATAAACGGTTTAGCAATTGAATTAGTTGGAGCCGCTGGTCCAAGTGGAACTTCCGGAACTTCCGGTTATGGTGGTCTACAAAATATAGGAGCCTCTGGTTCAGGTATCAATATCACTAATGGTGTAACTCAAAGCACGATATCTACTGTTTACAATACTAATCTTGATTCTGCTCTTGCTATGCCAAACTCTGTTGGTGGTATATCAAGTGGAACCACTGTCGCTCAGTTAGCCGGATTAAATCTTGTTCAACTGTTTGACGATTTACTTTTCCCTACAGTTGATCCTACATACACTATACCAACTATTGCAATATCATCTACTGTTACGGGAACACAGGAAATTGGAGCTACCATAAGTCCTGTTTTAACACTTTTAGGAACCGAAAATGATGGCGGTCCTTATATACAATTAGTTATAAATAAAAATATTAATTCTGGTGGAAACTCTTCTATTTTAACCGTAAGTGCAACTGCGAGTATGACGGTTTCTACTACTACAAACATAGCATCACAATTTGGATGGAGTGATCCTAATAATCCAAATCTAACATATCAAATATCAACTACTGATACATTTAGCGTTCCTGCCCCGGTTTCTGGAGGCAGCAGCACAGTTGTTTATCAGGGTGCTGGTAACTATAGTTCGGGCTTAGCTAAGAAAAATAATAAAGGTGTTACACATAGTGCGCCTTCGGCAGTTAGATTGACTACAAATCCTCAATCTTCCTCTGCAAATTTCAATTCTAACTCGTTGACTATCACAGGTTTTTACCCTTATTTTTGGGGAAAAACAGCAACACAGAAAACCGCATCACAAATTAAAAGTATAATAGAGTCGGGAACCGGTTTTACAAAAGTAGTTGCTAACTCAAGCGGAAGTTTAAGTATGGCATTTGCAGCAACCGGAGAATGGCCTTGGTTTGCTGTTTATAGTAGTTTCGCAACAAAAACTGCTTGGTATGAAAATGCTTTAAACAACGGAACGATTGGAGGTGTGACTGATTTGTTTGCTTCTCCTACAACATTATCGGTGACTTCACCAAACGGCTACTGGGTCGTTACATATAAAATTTATCCAGCGAATAAAGTAACTACCTTAGGAACTGCTACTATTTCATAAAAAAGACAATTATAAAAAGACATGGCAATAAATTTAAGTGATAACATTCTTGCTAAAACGACTGGACCAGTTGATGCTAAATTCGGACCATATACCGGTATTACTACTCAGGACGCAATTTCATCAGCTACTGGTTCACTTTTGCCGTCATATAGATACGAAGGTCTGACTGTTGGTTTAATTGTTGGAACATCATCCATAGTAGAATACTGGTTCGAAGGTGGGGTTTCTGACTCAAATTTAGTTTTAAAGGGTGGAACTGCTTCTGGTGGGACTTCTGGAACTTCTGGCTCATCTGGTATTTCAATAACTGGTGCTACCGGTTCTTCAGGTACCTCTGGTTCATCTGGTTCATCTGGTTCATCTGGAACCTCTGCTACTTCTGGTTCTAGTGGAACGTCCGCTACAAGTGGTTCATCTGGAACATCTGCCACAAGTGGTTCATCTGGAACTTCCGGTATAAATGGTACTTCTGGTTCTAGTGGTTCATCTGGAACTTCTGCTACATCTGGTTCATCCGGTACTTCTGCTACATCCGGTTCATCTGGAACATCTGCAACTTCTGGTTCATCTGGAACATCTGCTACAAGTGGTTCATCTGGAACCTCTGCCACATCTGGTTCATCTGGTTCTAGTGGAACATCTGCTACATCTGGTTCATCTGGAACTTCCGCAACTTCAGGAACTTCTGGGTCTAGTGGAACATCTGCAACTTCAGGAACTTCTGGGTCTAGTGGGACATCTGCAACTTCCGGAACATCTGGTTCAAGTGGAACATCCGCTACATCTGGGACTTCCGGTATAAATGGAACATCGGGTTCATCTGGAACTTCTGCTACAAGTGGAACATCGGGTTCATCTGGAACTTCTGCAACTTCAGGAATTTCCGGTTCATCAGGAACTTCCGCCACTTCTGGTTCATCTGGAACTTCTGCAACTTCAGGAACTTCCGGTATAAATGGAACTTCTGGTTCCTCTGGAACATCCGCAACTTCCGGTTCATCTGGAACATCTGCCACTTCTGGAACTTCCGGTTCATCTGGAACATCTGCAACTTCTGGAACTTCCGGTTCATCTGGAACATCCGCTACAAGTGGTTCATCTGGAACTTCCGGTATAAATGGAACTTCCGGTATAAATGGAACTTCTGGTTCATCTGGAACTTCCGCTACAAGTGGTTCATCTGGAACATCCGCAACTTCTGGAACTTCTGGTTCTAGTGGGACATCTGCCACTTCTGGAACATCCGGTTCATCTGGAACATCTGCAACTTCTGGTTCATCTGGAACCTCTGCAACTTCTGGAACTTCTGGTTCTAGTGGGACATCTGCTACAAGTGGAACTTCTGGGTCTAGTGGAACATCTGCTACATCTGGAACTTCCGGTTCATCTGGAACATCTGCAACTTCCGGTTCTAGTGGAACCTCTGCCACATCTGGGACTTCCGGCATAAATGGAACTTCTGGGTCTAATGGAACATCTGGAACATCTGCTACAAGTGGTTCATCTGGAACCTCTGCCACATCCGGAACTTCCGGTATAAATGGAACTTCTGGGTCTAGTGGGACATCCGCAACCTCAGGAACTTCTGGTTCATCTGGAACATCCGCAACTTCTGGAACTTCTGGTTCTAGTGGGACATCTGCTACAAGTGGAACATCGGGTTCATCTGGAACTTCTGCTACAAGTGGAACATCAGGTTCATCTGGAACATCCGCCACATCTGGAACTTCCGGTTCATCTGGAACATCTGCCACTTCAGGAACATCCGGTTCATCTGGAACATCTGCTACATCTGGAACTTCTGGGACATCCGCAACTTCAGGAACTTCCGGTATAAATGGAACTTCTGGTTCATCTGGAACTTCCGCTACAAGTGGTTCATCTGGAACCTCTGCTACATCCGGAACTTCTGGTATAAATGGAACATCAGGTTCTAGTGGAACCTCTGCCACATCTGGTTCATCTGGAACGTCTGCTACCTCTGGAACCTCTGGTATAAACGGAACATCTGGTTCATCTGGAACATCCGCAACTTCTGGAACATCTGGTTCTAGTGGAACTTCCGCCACTTCTGGAACTTCCGGTTCATCTGGAACATCCGCAACTTCCGGAACATCAGGTTCTAGTGGAACCTCTGCCACTTCTGGAACTTCCGGTTCATCTGGAACATCTGCTACAAGTGGAACTTCCGGTTCGTCGGGAACATCCGCAACCTCAGGAACTTCCGGTTCATCTGGAACATCTGCTACAAGTGGAACTTCTGGTTCATCTGGAACCTCTGCCACATCTGGGACTTCCGGTATAAATGGAACATCAGGTTCTAGTGGAACATCTGCTACCTCTGGAACCTCTGGTATAAATGGAACTTCTGGTTCATCTGGAACCTCTGCCACATCTGGTTCATCTGGAACCTCTGCAACTTCCGGTTCATCTGGAACATCCGCCACTTCTGGAACTTCCGGTTCATCTGGAACATCTGCTACAAGTGGAACTTCCGGTTCGTCGGGAACATCCGCAACCTCAGGAACTTCTGGTTCATCTGGAACATCTGCTACAAGTGGAACTTCCGGTTCATCTGGAACATCCGCAACCTCAGGAACTTCTGGTTCCAGTGGAACATCTGCTACATCTGGAACTTCCGGTTCATCCGGAACATCCGCCACTTCTGGAACTTCCGGTTCATCTGGAACATCTGCTACAAGTGGAACTTCTGGTTCCAGTGGAACATCTGCTACATCTGGAACTTCCGGTTCATCCGGAACATCCGCCACTTCTGGAACTTCCGGTTCATCTGGAACATCTGCTACAAGTGGAACTTCCGGTTCATCTGGAACATCTGCCACATCTGGAACTTCTGGTTCTAGTGGGACATCCGCAACCTCAGGAACTTCTGGTTCATCTGGAACATCTGCTACAAGTGGAACTTCCGGTTCGTCGGGAACATCCGCAACCTCAGGAACTTCCGGTTCGTCGGGAACATCCGCAACCTCAGGAACTTCTGGTTCATCTGGAACATCTGCTACAAGTGGAACTTCCGGTTCATCTGGAACATCTGCCACATCTGGAACTTCTGGTTCTAGTGGGACATCCGCAACCTCAGGAACTTCTGGGTCTAGTGGAACATCTGCTACAAGTGGAACTTCCGGTTCATCTGGAACGTCCGCAACTTCTGGAACATCAGGTTCTAGTGGGACATCTGCAACTTCTGGTTCATCTGGAACTTCCGGTTCATCTGGAACTTCCGCCACTTCTGGTTCATCCGGTACTTCTGCTACATCCGGTTCATCTGGAACTTCTGCAACTTCTGGTTCATCTGGAACATCTGCAACTTCTGGTTCATCTGGAACATCTGCTACAAGTGGAACTTCTGGTTCATCTGGAACATCTGCTACAAGTGGAACTTCCGGTTCGTCGGGAACATCTGCTACATCAGGAACTTCTGGTTCATCTGGAACTTCCGCTACATCAGGAACTTCTGGTTCATCTGGAACTTCCGCTACATCTGGAACTTCTGGTTCATCTGGAACTTCTGCTACATCTGGTTCATCTGGAACTTCCGCTACAAGCGGTTCATCTGGAACATCTGCAACTTCTGGAACTTCTGGTTCTAGTGGGACATCTGCTACATCTGGAACTTCTGGTTCTAGTGGGACATCTGCTACATCTGGAACTTCTGGTTCTAGTGGGACATCTGCTACATCTGGAACTTCTGGTTCTA
>Ga0214921_10003517_pt1 | contig 23838 bp, 21 predicted proteins | sample LL1505_MetaG_FD_177992 | JGI IMG/M metagenome (GOLD analysis project Ga0214921, IMG submission 177992) | Freshwater microbial communities from Lake Lanier, Atlanta, Georgia, United States - LL-1505 | ecosystem: Environmental > Aquatic > Freshwater > Lake | place: USA: Georgia | collected...
CCTGCAACCACCGCTGAATTGGCCCAGCTCGTGGCTGACACGGTCAAAACCCGCGAGCCGGGCAAGGACCCTGCAACGCGCACATTTCAGGCTTTTCGGATTTTCATCAACGCCGAGCTTGAGGAGTTGCAACAAGCGCTAGACGCTACGTTGCACGTATTGCGCCCGCATGGAAGATTGGCTGTGATCAGTTTTCACTCTCTAGAAGACCGTATCGTGAAGCAGTTCATTACGCAACACGCGCGTGAGGTGTATGACCGCCGTGCGCCTTTTGCGCAGCCGCAAGCCATGGATTTCAAAGCAGTCCAACGCATCAAGCCCAGTGCTGAAGAAATTGCCAGCAATCCACGCGCGCGTAGCGCTATTTTGCGTGTCGCAGAACGCCTGCCTTCAGCGCAGCACGAGGCAGTGGCATGAGCCGCTTGAGCATTATTTTGTTGATTGCCGTTTTACTCAGCGCACTCTATTTGGTGAGAACCCAATACCAATCGCGTGCACTCACTACCGAACTTGACCAGGCGATGAATGAAGCGCGTCGATTAGAAATTGAGAACGACCGTTTAGACGTAGAGCGACGCGCACAGGCAACACCTAAGCGTGTTGAAAAATTGGCGCGTGAACAGTTGCAGATGCGAACCATCACACCAGCGATCACGCATTACGCAAAACTGCCGCCACAAGGTGCCAGCACTTCAGAGGCGGTGCGCCCATGAGTAGCCGCAGCGTTCAATACACATCAAGCCCCTTGTTGGCAAGCAAGACGCCTATTTGGCGCAGTCAATTTATCGTGGCATGTATTGCATTAGGATTTTTAGGTTTAGTTGCACGCGCGGCATATGTGCAATTGATTGACAACGCATTTTTTAAGCGCCAAGGAACGGTTCGACATGTGCGCACCTTAGATTTGCCCGCTAACCGAGGCCGTATCCTGGACCGCAATGGCCACATATTGGCCTCTAGCGTCCCTGTGCCCAGCATTTGGGCCAACCCAGAAAATATTGACCGTGATCCAGAAAAATTCAAATCGCTTGCAAAGTTATTAGGAATGACGCAAGTTGAATTAGAAAAAAAATTAAGTGACGAAGACAAAAACTTCGTATGGCTCAAGCGGCAAGTGGATGAGTCCACCGCCAAAAGCATAGAGCTGCTGAAGATCAAAGGCGTCTATGCGCGTAAAGAATACAAGCGTATTTATCCAGAGGGCGAGGCCGTTGCCCATGTGGTGGGTTTTACGAATGTTGAAAACATTGGGCAAGAAGGTATCGAGCGCGAGTTCAACAAAGACTTAGGTGGCAAGCCCGGTTCACGGCGGGTGATCAAAGATAAATTTGGCAAAGTCGTAGAAGATATTGGTGAAATCATCTTGCCCGAAGACGGCAAAGATTTGCAACTAAGCATTGACAGCAAGGCGCAGTACTTTGCTTACGAAAAAATCAAAGAAGCTGTGCTCACCAACCGAGCTAAAGCTGGTAGCGTGGTGGTCTTGCATGCAATTACAGGCGAGGTGATCGCCATGACGAATTACCCAAGTTATGTGCCAGATCGCAGGGGCAATTTGGTTGGAGAGCAATTAAGAAATCGTGCGTTGACAGACACCTTCGAGCCTGGATCGGTGATGAAACCTTTCACGATTGGATTGGCATTGGACTCTGGCCGCGTGACACCAGCGTCTGTCATCCAAACTGCTCCTGGCTCAATGAATTTGACAGGCACCACGATCAGGGATGCGCATCCCCACGGAGCGCTTACTGTGGAGCAAGTGATTCAAGTCTCTAGCAATGTAGGCACTACCAAAATCGCGATGCAAATGCAACCGCAAGAAATGTGGGAAACATTTTCACAAGCAGGTTTTGGACAAAAGCCACCCATCGCATTTCCTGGCGTAGTGTCTGGTCGGCTGAGACCTTACAAAACTTGGCGTCCTATCGAACAAGCCACCATGTCTTATGGCTATGGCTTATCAGCGTCTCTTTTCCAAATGGCGCGCTCTTACACCGTGTTCTCGCATGACGGCCAAATCATTCCCGTCACCTTTTTGAAGAACGACATGCCAGTCGTGGGCGAACAAGTGTTTTCTGCAAACACTGCCACCCAAGTTCGCAAGATGCTGCAAATGGCAGCAGGTCCTGGTGGGACGGGTATGAAAGCACAGACTATGGGCTATTCCGTGGGTGGCAAGTCTGGTACGGCATATAAACAAGTTGGCAAGACGTATGGCAACGAAAAAAATCGTAAATACCGCGGCTGGTTCGTTGGCATGGCACCGATCGATAAACCCTTGATCATCGTCGCAGTAATGCTAGATGAACCGAGCAACGGTCGTTACTACGGCGGCGACGTGGCAGCACCCGTGTTTAGTGAGGTGGTGCAACAAACCTTGCGCATGATGCGTGTACAGCCCGATATTGCTGTCAAGCCGATGGTGGTGACGCAACTGCTAGAAAAGGAGTCTTTCTGATGCAAAGACTCCACACACCGGACCAAGCCGCCCAATGGTTGCGCGAACGCGTCACGAGCGCTCTTCGCACGGACAACAGAAAAGTGCAAGTGAACGATGGTTTTATCGCTTGGCCTGGTGCGGCACACGATGCGCGTCAATTTGTACCTATTGCCTTAAAGCAGGGCGCAAGCGCCTGTCTCGTAGAAGCAGTGGGTGCAGAGGTGTTTGACTGGGATGACCTGCCAAACATCACCGACCGTGTCGCCAGTTATAACGGACTTAAATCGGCATGTGGACCGATTGCTGCTAGTTTTTATCAGCATCCAAGTGCCGAGGTGGATGTGATTGCCATCACAGGTACCAATGGCAAAACAAGCTGTGCTTGGTGGCTAGCGCATGCACTACAAAAACTTGGCCAATCCTCTTCCCTGGTTGGAACGCTAGGACTTGGTCGACCAGATAATTTGATAACTACAGGTATGACGACACCAGATCCTGTATTGTTGCAATCGCATTTGTACGACATGGTGCGTGAAGGCATCTGCAACTGCGTGATGGAAGCATCATCGATTGGAATTGCCGAGCACCGTCTAGGTGGCACGCATGTGCGATTGGCTATGTTTACCAATTTCTCGCAAGACCATTTGGATTACCACGGCGATATGGACCAGTATTGGCAAGCCAAAGAATCCTTGTTTGACTGGCCAGGTTTGCAAGCGGTGGTGATCAATATCGATGACCCTAAAGGCGTGTTGCTAGCCAACAAGTTGCAAAAAGCAGGGCAAGTCAAAGTTTGGACGTACGCAACGCAAGAGCAAGTGCTTAAAAAGGCGTCGCAACACATCCAAGCTGTGCACGTGAAATATGCCAATCGCGGCATGCAGTTTGAAATAAAACAGGGCGACAGCTTTGCATCGCTTGAGACCACGATGGTGGGCAACTACAACGTGAGTAATTTAACGGGAGTGATTGCCTGTTTGTGTGCCCTAGGACATCGTTTAGACGATGTTGCAGAGGCTTGTAGGAATCTACCCGCTATTCCCGGACGGATGGAATTACTTGGCGTGGCGGGGGACCCCTTGGTAGTGGTTGATTTCGCACACACGCCAGACGCGATTGAAAAAACATTGCGTGCATTACAGCCCTTGGCAGCGTTACGCGGTGGAGACATGATTTGCGTATTGGGGTGTGGCGGCGATCGCGATAAAAGTAAACGCCCATTGATGGCTGCCGCGGCTGAAATGTATGCACAACAGATTGTCTTGACCAGTGACAACCCGCGCAGCGAAGACCCCACGGCCATATTGCAAGATATGTATGCGGGCTTAAAAGAACCGCAGTTCGCACGCACAGTTGTCGATAGGGCGCAAGCCATAGCAGAGGCAGTCCAACATGCGCGTCCAAACGATCTGGTGTTGATTGCAGGCAAAGGGCATGAAACTTACCAAGAAATACTGGGAGTGAAGTATCCATTCAGCGACCAATCGCACGCACAACAAGCGATTCTCCACAGGAGTATGCATGTCTGATATGCGCCTGCGCTTGAGCGATGCTGCTAAGTGGGTGGAGGGTGCGCGCATCCAAGGGGATGCATCGGTGTTTATTGAGCGCGTGCATACCGACAGCAGAACTGTGCAGGTGGGTGATTTATTTGTCGCTCTTCAAGGTGAGCGCTTCGATGCCCATAATTTCTTACAGCAAGTTAGCCATAGTGGCGTGAGCGCTGCCATGGTGGCTTCTGAAAAAGCAGATCCAGATTTGCCATGCATAGAAGTCCCAGATACGCGCGTCGGACTAGGTCAATTAGCCAAAGGCTGGAGACGCCAAATGCATCTTCCTGTGATCGCCGTCACAGGGAGCAACGGTAAAACAACGGTTACCCAAATGCTTGCCAGTATTTTGCGTTGTGCTTTTGGGGACGGTGCATTGGCAACTCAAGGCAACCTCAATAACGAGATTGGCGTTCCACAAACTGTTTTGCGCTTGCGTAAATTTCACCGTGGCGCTGTTATTGAGTTGGGTATGAACCATCCTGGTGAAATTGCTAGTTTGGCTGCGATTGCACAACCCACCGTGGCAGTGGTGAACAACGCGCAACGCGAACACCAAGAATTCATGGCTAGCGTAGATGCAGTCGCGCAAGAAAACGGGGCTGTCATTTCTGCACTGCCTTTAGATGGCGTTGCAGTCTTTCCAGCGGACGATGACTACACAACCCTGTGGAAAAAACTAGCAGGTGGTAGAGCATGCATGACTTTTGCAATGCATACATCGCAAGAACACACAACGCAGGCAGATGTCGCCTTAACCCATGCCAATTGGCTAGGCGACCATTGGTCATTAGACGTAAAAACACCCCAAGGCAACTTCAATACCCAATTGCATTGTGCTGGTCGTCATAACGTTAGCAACGCATTGGCTGCCATCGCTGCAGCATTGGCGGCAAACATTACCTTAGAAAAAATCGCCCAAGGATTGGCGCAGTTCGAGGCGGTCAAAGGCCGCTCACGTGCGTATGTGGTGAATATCGCGAATAGGCAAGTCAATGTGGTGGATGACTCCTACAACGCCAACCCAGATTCTGTCAAAGCGGCCATAGATTTGTTGTCCGAACTACCCAAGCCGCAAATGTTGGTATTGGGTGATATGGGTGAAGTAGGCAATCTAGGTCCAGAGTTTCACAACGAAGTTGGTCTTTATGCGCAGCAGAAAAATATTGATAGCGTGTTGTGTTTAGGTGAACTAACAACCCACGCTGTGCAAGCGTGTGGAACACGTGCACAACACTTTGGTGATATTGATGCACTAAATCTTCAATTAAGCCAAGCGCTGCCCAAGATGGCCAGCGTACTGGTCAAAGGTTCGCGCTTCATGAAGATGGAGCGCGTGCTAGAAGCTATTACAAAACAATCAGAACAACACCCGCAGGAGACCACGCCATGCTGATCACTTTGGCGCAATGGTTGCAAGGTCTATCGCCCGAATTTGGATTCTTTCGGGTGTTTCAGTACATCACTTTCCGCGCTGTGATGGCTGCCTTGACCGCTTTGCTTATTGGCTTATTTGCCGGTCCTGCAGTGATCCGACACTTGGTATCTTTAAAAATTGGCCAACCCATCCGTGACTACGCCATGCAATCGCATATGGTGAAAACGGGTACACCCACGATGGGCGGTGTATTGATTTTGATCGGTATTGGCACCTCCACTTTGTTGTGGGCAGATCTCACCAACCGATTTGTTTGGATTGTGATGCTCGTCACTTTTGGTTTTGGCGCAATTGGTTGGGTCGATGACTGGCGCAAAGTTGTGCACAAAGACCCTGAAGGCATGCGTTCCCGCGAGAAATACATGTGGCAATCCATGATTGGATTGTTGGCGGCTTTGTATTTGGTGTTTAGTATTTCGGAAAGCAGTAATTTACGCGTGCTCGAGTTGTTTTACTTGTGGGTGCAATCGGGTTTCGATGTGAATTTACCGCCCAAAGCAGGCTTGTTATTGCCCTTCATGAAAGAGGTGAGTTACCCCTTAGGCGTTTTTGGATTTGTGATCCTGACCTATCTCGTGATTGTGGGTTCTAGTAACGCAGTCAATTTGACGGATGGATTAGACGGACTCGCCATCATGCCTGTAGTGATGGTGGGTTCTGCGTTGGGCGTATTCGCCTACGTCACAGGCAGCTCGATCTACTCCAAGTACCTGATATTTCCGTATATCCCAGGTTCTGGTGAATTGATGATTTTTTGCGCTGCTATGGCAGGTGCGGGCTTGGCATTTTTGTGGTTCAACACCCATCCGGCCCAAGTGTTCATGGGCGATGTGGGTGCATTAGCACTAGGAGGCGCATTGGGCACGATCGCGGTGATCGTGCGTCAAGAAATTGTGCTGGCCATCATGGGTGGAATATTTGTGGTGGAAGCGCTGTCTGTGATGTTGCAGGTGGCCTACTTTAAATACACCAAGAAAAAATACGGCGAAGGCCGACGTATTTTGAAGATGGCGCCTTTGCACCACCATTTTGAAAAATCAGGTTGGACCGAAACACAAGTGGTGGTCCGGTTTTGGATCATCACTATGCTCTTGTGCTTGGTGGGCATGTCTACTTTGAAATTACGGTAAACATTCAATGCGCGCACTACAACAACTCTCTGTGCTTGTCTTGGGTCTAGGTGACTCAGGACTTGCCATGGTGCGTTGGTGCATCCGTCATGGCGCAGATGTAGTGGTCGTAGACACGCGCGAACAACCACCGCATCTGGCACAGCTTAATGAAGAGCATCCCAGCGTGGTGTTCAAGCATGCGCCATTCGATGCGTCTTTGGTAGAGGGGCAGCCAATTCGAGCGGTCTTCAAAAGCCCTGGTTTAACCCCCGAAGCGGTAGCGCCTGTATGGCAAGCAGCAAAAGTAGCAGGTTTATGGGTGGGCACGGAACTCACCTTGTTTGCACAAGCTTTGGAAGAATTAAAAACAGATGCGCAATACGCACCACACGTCTTAGCGATTACTGGCACCAACGGCAAAACAACGGTCACTGCCTTGACCGGCCAATTGTTAGAGCGTGCTGGACTTCGTGTAGCAGTGGCAGGAAATATTGGCCCCACATTGCTCGACACCTTATCGGTTGCGATGGACCAAGAGAAGTCTGAGTGGCCACAAGCGTGGGTGCTGGAGTTGTCAAGTTTCCAACTCGATCAAGTAGACACATTTGCACCGACTGCAGCGACTGTGCTGAACGTGACCCAAGACCATTTGGATTGGCATGGCGATATGCAAGCCTATGCACAAGCCAAAGCGCACATCTTTGGCCAACATGCTTGTATGGTGTTAAACCGCGACGACGCACAAGTGATGGCCATGCTGCCTGCGCCCGTCGTTAAAACCAAAGCAAGCAAGCAAACCCCACGTGAAGTGATGCGATTTGGCGCTGATATGCCCACGCAAAATGGTGATTGGGGACTAGAGACTGTCAATGGCATGACTTGGTTGGTACGTGCATTGGACATAGATGACACCAAGAGGTCACGCGTATCCTCAGAATCTGACATCTACATCCAACGCCTATTGCCAGTAGATGCCTTGCGTATCCGCGGGCGCCATAACGCACTCAATGCCATGGCGGCGTTGGCATTGGCGAGTACAACGGGTACGCCATTGGCTGCCATGTTGTATGCCTTGCGCGAATACCGTGGTGAACCCCATCGTGTGTCGTCTATCGCTGTATTACAAGATGTCGAATATATCGACGACAGTAAAGGCACCAATGTGGGCGCTACTGTGGCAGCTATCAATAGCGTGGGGGCAGATCGTCGCATCGTGTTGGTATTGGGCGGCGAAGGCAAAGGGCAAGATTTCTCACCATTGCGTGTACCCATTCAACAATTTGTCCGCTCCATCGTCTTGATTGGAAAAGATGCAGCCGAACTGCGTCAGGTATTGCAAGGGACAGGGGTGCCCATGCATGATGCTGCAAGCTTAGAAGACGCAGTCAAGCAGTGCCAACGCTTAGCCCAGACGGGGGATGCCGTGTTGATGTCACCAGCTTGTGCAAGCCTCGATATGTTTAAAAACTATGTGCACCGCGGCGAAATATTCGCACAAGCGGTGCAAGGCTTGGCACTCGATTTAGGGTTAGAGCTAGATGTCCATGGAGGCGTGCAGCTATGAACGGACTGATGGCACGTCTTCCGCTGGGTCTGCCGGTGCGCTGGCTTCAAGCGCTGCGTGCCATGCTGGGCGCACGACCTCAAGCTGAATTCGACGAATTACCCGTGCGTGTGCATGGAACAGAGTTCACCCGAACAACGGCTGCGCCCGTCCATGTCAAAGGCTTTGACCAACCTTTGGTGTGGGTCACATTTAGTTTGCTGATGATCGGTTTGGTGATGGTGTATTCCGCTTCCATCGCATTGCCAGATAACCCGCGCACTGGCGGACATTACTCGTCCACCCATTTCTTATTCCGCCATACGATTTCTCTGATTGTGGCGTTCGTTGCAGCAGTGGTTGCTTTTCAAATTCCATTGAATACATGGGAGCGTATTGGTCCATGGGTATTTGTGGCGTCCATCGCTTTGCTGATCGTGGTACTCATTCCTTATGTAGGCAAAACCATCAATGGCGCACGCCGTTGGATCAGTTTTGGTTTTATTAATTTTCAACCTTCTGAATTAGCGAAGTGGGGCGTGTTGTTGTATGCCGCTAATTACATGGTGCGCAAAATGGAAATCAAAGAGCAGTTCTTTGCAGCGGTGTTGCCTATGGCTGCTGCAGTGGCCGTTGTTGGGGGCTTGTTGCTGGTAGAGCCAGATATGGGTGCATTCATGGTGATCGCCGTCATTGCGATGGGCATCTTGTTTTTGGGTGGCGTGAACGCTCGGATGTTCTTGGTGATGTCATTCTTGATTGCCGGTGTGTTTGTTCTGATCATTGCTTCGTCTGAATGGCGACGCGAACGCATCTTTGCCTACCTCGATCCCTGGAGTGCCACCAATGCGATTGGTAAAGGCTACCAGCTGACCCATTCTTTGATCGCGATTGGAAGAGGTGAAATATTTGGTGTGGGTTTAGGTGGCAGTGTGGAAAAACTACATTGGTTACCTGAGGCGCACACTGACTTTCTATTAGCCGTGATTGGTGAAGAGTTTGGATTTGTTGGCCTGGTGGTGATCATCGGTTTGTTCATGTGGTTAACCCGTCGAATCATGTACATCGGTCGCCAAGCTATTGCCATGGACCGTGTATTCGCTGGTTTGGTGGCGCAGGGGGTTGGCATTTGGGTCGGCTTTCAGTCGTTCATCAATATCGGGGTGAATCTGGGTGCATTGCCAACGAAAGGTTTGACGTTGCCATTGATGAGCTATGGTGGTTCGGCCATCTTGTTGAACTTGGTAGCGATTGCAGTGGTCTTGCGTGTGGACTTTGAAAACCGCGTGCTGATGCATGGAGGGCGGTTATGAAAACGGCACTCATCATGGCTGGTGGAACGGGTGGGCATATTTTTCCCGGCTTGGCCGTGGCGCACCGTTTGCGAGAGCGGGGATGGAATGTGCACTGGTTGGGAGGCCCAGCTCCAAGCATGGAAAGTCAGTTGGTCCCACCGCACGGGTTTGACTACGAACAGATCCAGTTCTCGGGTGTGCGGGGTAAGGGGTTCATGACCTTATTCACCTTGCCATTCACTTTGCTACGTGCGTTATGGCAAAGCGTGCAAGTGTTGCGCCGCATCAAACCTCACGTCGTATTGGGTATGGGTGGCTACATCAGCTTTCCTGCGGGCCTCATGGCTGCGGTGACTGGACACAAGCTAGTGGTGCATGAACAGAATTCTGTAGCAGGCATGGCTAACAAAGTGCTGGCCCTATTTGCGCAATCTGTATTGACAACTTTCCCAGATGTATTGAAAAAAGCACAGTGGATTGGAAATCCTTTGCGTGAAGCATTTGTCAAACAAGCGCGCCCAGCAGAGCGCTTAAGCAAGCGCCATGGACCTTTGCAGCTGTTGGTCGTGGGTGGCAGCTTAGGCGCACAAGCACTCAACACAGTTGTGCCACAGGCTTTGGCTTTGATGTCGGAATTTCGTCGCCCTGTAGTTATCCACCAAAGTGGTGCCAAGCAAATAGATGTTTTGCGTACAGCGTACGAACAAGCAGATGTACAAGCCACATTGACACCGTTTATTGAAGACACAGCCCAAGCCTTTGCCCATGCCGATGTGGTGATTGCGCGGGCTGGAGCAAGTACAGTCACAGAATTAGCGGCGATAGGTGTAGCAGCTATTTATGTGCCTTTCCCCCATGCGGTGGATGACCACCAAACTACCAATGCAAAATTTGTTGTCGATGCTGGAGGAGCTTGGCTCATGCCACAAGCTGAACTCACAGCGCAAGGCTTGGCAGATCTATTGCAAACACTCACACGCGAAAAATTAATCGCAGTTGCAGAAAAAGCTTACGCCATGCGTAAAACAGATGCCACAGAAAAAACAGTGGCAATCTGTGAACAACTAGCAAGCCAAGGAGTGGTTGCATGAAGCACGCCATTCGCCATATCCATTTTGTAGGCATAGGTGGCTCTGGCATGAGTGGCATTGCCGAAGTGTTATTGAATTTAGGCTATGCCATCTCAGGCTCAGACGTGTCTGACAGCGCAGCATTGAAGCGCTTAGCAGGGTTGGGCATACGCACGTATGTCGGCCATGCTGTTGAGCACATTGCAGGTGCGGACGCCGTGGTGACGTCAACAGCCGTGCAAGCAGATAACCCAGAAGTAGTGGCTGCGCATGCCAAGTTGATACCCGTAGTGCCCCGCGCTGTCATGCTGGCAGAGTTGATGCGACTAAAGCAAGGCATTGCGATTGCAGGAACACACGGCAAAACCACCACCACCAGTTTGGTGGCAAGTGTTTTGGCGGAAGCTGGTTTGGATCCCACTTTTGTGATTGGTGGCCGCTTAAACAGTGCGGGTGCCAATGCGCAACTCGGCTCAGGGGACTACATCGTGGTGGAAGCAGATGAGTCGGATGCATCATTTTTGAATTTGTTGCCAGTGATGGCCGTGGTGACCAATATTGATGCAGACCATATGGACACTTATGGCCATGATTTCAATAATTTGAAAAAAGCCTTCATTGAGTTTTTGCACCGCATGCCTTTTTATGGCGCAGCGATTTTGTGTACCGATGATCCCGCCGTGCGCAGTATCTTGTCTGATGTCTCGCGACCCATCACGAGTTATGGTTTCAATGCAGATGCGCAAGTGCGTGCTGTCAATGTCAAAGCCAATAACGGACGCATGCAATTCACAGTACAACGCCGCAATGGCGTAGAGCTGCCCGACATGGACATCGATTTGAATTTGGCCGGCGAACACAATGTCTTAAATGCATTGGCAGCTATTGCCATTGCGGTGGAATTGAATGTGCCCGATACGGCAGTACAAAAAGCCTTGTTTGAATTCAAGGGTGTAGGCCGACGCTTCCAACGCCATGGCGAGGTTGCGGCCAAACACGGTGGGCAGTTCACCTTGATCGAAGACTACGGCCACCATCCGGTAGAACTGGCTGCTACTTTGGCGGCAGCACGTGGTGCCTTCAAAGACAGACGACTTATCTTGGCGTTTCAACCGCACAGGTATACGCGTACAAGAGATTGCTTTGAAGACTTTGTCAATGTCTTGTCGCGTTCCGATATTTTGTTACTCACCGAAGTCTATGCAGCCGGTGAAGCCCCCATAGTCGCTGCCGATGGGCGCGCATTGACACGTGCATTGCGGTTGGTTGGATTTGAGTCCTTGGTGTTTGCCGAAGACATACATAAATTAGCCCAAGTCATTTATGAAAATGCGCAAGACGGCGATGTGGTGATGTGCATGGGTGCAGGCTCCATTGGGCAAGTGCCTATGCAAGTTTTAGCGATTGCGCAACAGCAGTTGGAAAGTGCGGCGTAAACAGTATGACAACGACTAAGCCATTCGATATCCAACATGCCAAAGTGGCGGTGCTGATGGGCGGACGTTCGGCTGAGCGTGAAATATCTTTGATGTCTGGTGAAGGCGTATTAAAGGCATTGCAAAGCAAAGGTGTGAATGCGCATGCATTTGATCCTGCCAACCAAGCCATGGACCAACTCACCCAGCAAAGCTTTACCCATGCGTTCATTGCCTTGCATGGGCGCTATGGTGAAGATGGATCTGTCCAAGGCGCATTGGAGTTGTTGGAGATTCCCTACACCGGCTCTGGCGTGATGGCCTCTGCCATTGCGATGGACAAAGTGATGACCAAACGTATTTGGTCTGCATTGGGCTTGTCCACCCCTAAGTCAGTAAGCCTCGCACCTGACGAGCAATCGCAGCAAGCCATTGACGCAATCCCCCAAACATTAGGTCTTCCGCTGATCGTCAAGCCTCCGCGGGAAGGTTCATCGATTGGGATTACCAAGGTCACCACAGCTAAAGGGTTAGAAGCTGCAACCCAACTGGCGATTCAGTACGACCCTGATTTGTTGTGTGAAGAATTCATCGATGGCGAGGAATTGACCTGCCCAGTGATTGGCAATGGCATACATGCACGTGCGTTGCCTGTGGTGCGCATTGCCGCACCCGATGGAGCTTATGACTATCAGAACAAATACTTTACAGACGATGTGAAGTATCACTGCCCAAGCGGTTTGCCTGAAAAAGAAGAACAAGCGATCCAAGCCTTGGTCGTCGCTGCCTACCGTGCACTGGGTTGCCGCGGTTGGGGCCGTGCAGACATCATGTTGCGCGCAACAGATCGCAAGCCTTATCTATTAGAAATGAATACATCACCTGGTATGACCAGCCATTCGTTGGTTCCGATGTCAGCCAAAGCAGCTGGTATCAGCTATGAAGATTTGTGTGTTCAATTGCTCCAGAGTGCGACCCTAGATCACGCAGAGGGTGGTAACAAAGCATGAGTACTTCTCGCTACACCACCCACACACGCGTACGTACCGAAAAAAGTACGGCCGTGGTGGTGCCTTGGGATGTGAAATTGATGCACATGGTGGGCTCTTTCATGTTTGCGTGCCTGACTGTAGGTGTCGTTTTCACGGTTTTTTGGGCGGCAGTGCACATGCCCGTATTTAACTTGGTGGGTATCACGGTAGAAGGCGAAGTGGACCATAACAACGCAACGACCTTGCGCGCGAATGTCACTACACGCATGACCGGAAACTTCTTTACGGCAGATCTCAGCCAAGTTCGACATGCGTTTGAAGGCGTACCGTGGGTGCGCTTGGCAACGGTGCAGCGCGAGTTTCCAAACCGTTTGCGCGTGATATTGCAAGAGCATCGCCCAGTCGCGTATTGGGGAGAAGAAAGCGAATCCCGTTTACTCAATATGTACGGGGAAGTGTTCGAAGCCAATTTGGCAGATTTAGAAAACGAAAAAATTCCTCGCCTCAAAGGGCCAGACAGTGAGTCGCAATTGGTATGGAAGATGTACCAAGCCTTGGTTCCCATGTTCCAAACATTGAGCTTGGATTTAGGAAATTTGGAGTTATCGGAGCGCGGCAGTTGGCGCGCATACCTCAAACAAGGTGCTGTGATTGAGTTGGGTCGTGGCGATGTGGCGGAGGTGACTGCACGAATGCATAGGGTAGACCAAACATTGTTGGGCGTAGTGCAGAAGTTGGGTAGAAAACTGCAATCTCTGCAGTCCTTGGATTTACGTCATGACAACGGATATGCCATCCGTTTGCACGGTGTGAGCACGATTGAAGCCGCGATACCGCGTAACTGAAGAGATTAGGTAAGAAACGAGGCTGTTATGGCAAAAGAGTACAAAGATTTGGTAGTAGGGTTAGACATTGGTACGGCCAAGGTGATGGTGGTCGTAGCCGAAGTCTTGCCCGGCGGCGAACTCAAACTTGCCGGTATGGGTGTGGCACCGAGCAATGGCCTGAAACGCGGTGTCGTCGTCAATATCGATGCCACCGTGCAAAGTATCCAGCAGGCCTTGAAAGAAGCCGAGTTCATGGCTGATTGCAAAATCACCCGCGTCTACACCGGCATCACGGGTAGCCATATTCGCGGCATGAACTCTACGGGCATGGTGGCGGTGAAAGACCGTGAAGTGACGGCGCCTGATGTCGCGCGCGTAGTAGAAACAGCCAAGGCTATCAATATTTCGACAGACCAGCGCTTGCTCTTAGTCCAACCGCAAGAGTTTGTCATCGATGGCCAAGAGGTGCGTGAACCGATTGGCATGAGCGGCATTCGTTTAGAAGCCAAAGTGCATATCGTCACCGGCGCACAAAGTGCCGCTGAAAACATCATCAAGTGTGTACGTCGCTGTGGTTTAGAAGTCGACCAATTGATGCTCAACCCATTGGCCTCAAGCCTGTCCGTGCTAACAGACGATGAGCGTGAATTGGGCGTGGCCTTGGTGGACATTGGTGCAGGCACCACCGATGTAGCGATATTCACCAACGGTTCGATTCGCCACACTGCCGTTATTCCAATTGCTGGTGACTTGATCACCAGCGATATAGCGATGGCTTTGCGCACCCCTACTAAAGACGCAGAAGAAATCAAAATTGAATCAGGCTTTGCCAAGCAAATGTTGGCAGACCCTGAAATACAAGTAGAGGTTCCCGGTTTAGGTGACCGCAGTCCACGCATGCTGAGCCGCCAAGCTTTGGCTGGGGTGATCGAACCACGTGTGGAAGAAATCTTTTCGCTAGTACAACAAGTTATCCGTGATTCGGGTTACGAAGAAGTCCTCTCATCTGGCATTGTGCTCACCGGCGGAAGTGCAGTGATGCCTGGCATGGTGGAGTTAGGAGAAGATATTTTTCTCAAACCCGTGCGTCGGGGCATTCCCAATTACAACGGCGGTTTAGCAGATATGGTGTCGCAGCCCCGCGCTGCCACAGCCATGGGTTTATTGGAAGAAGCGCGCGTCGCACGCATTCGCGGCTTTAAGGTATCGCAAAAAAGTAGCACGGTCAAAACTGCAGTCGACCGTGTGAAAGATTGGTTTGTGGGGAACTTCTAAAGATGAACCCACAACGTTTGCTCTATTTAGCTCGGGGTAGTCCTCCGAACCCCGCGCATAGAGGTCGACGATGGCGACCCTGTGCAGCAACTGCACCCCCTTCATAAGGGGATGCATGAAAAACAAAAAACATATCCACATTAGGCAATTGCAAATTTTTAGAAAGATCGGAGAAACAATATGAGTATAGAAATGATTGAAATAGAAACTTTCAACTCTGGCACGCAAATTAAAGTGATTGGCGTGGGCGGAGGTGGTGGCAATGCGGTAGAACACATGATTCGTTCAGGCGTGCAAGGTGTGGAGTTCGTATGTGCCAATACCGATGCGCAGTCGCTACGCATCAGCAATGCCCATAAAGTGATTCAGCTCGGATCGAATGGCTTGGGGGCTGGCAGTATTCCAGAACGAGGCCGTGAGGCAGCCGAGGCAGCAGAGGACCAAATTCGTGAAGCCTTGGAAGGCACCAATATGTTGTTTGTCACCGCTGGTATGGGTGGTGGAACAGGCACAGGTGCTGCGCCTGTGGTGGCTCGCGTTGCCCGCGAAATGGGAATTCTCACGGTAGGTGTAGTTACCAAACCTTTCGAGTTTGAAGGTACGCGGCGCATGAACAATGCGGAATCAGGTTTGGCTGAATTGGAAGCCAATGTCGATTCGTTGATTGTTGTCTTGAATGAAAAACTCTTAGACGTGTTGGGCGAAGACGCTAGCCAAGACGATGCATTTGCATTCGCCAACGATGTGTTGAAAAACTCGGTCGGTGGCATTGCTGAAATTATCAACGTCGAAGCTTTGGTCAACGTCGACTTTGCGGACGTACGCACAGTCATGAGCGAAACCGGCAAAGCCATGATGGGCACTGCTGCAGCCAATGGCCCAGACCGTGCACGTATTGCTGCAGAACAAGCGGTGGCTTGCCCGCTACTAGAAGGTGTCGATATGTCAGGTGCCAAAGGTGTGTTGGTGTTGATCACTGCAGCCAAAGGTGGCTTGAAGTTATCTGAGTCACGCGAAGCGATGAACACGATCCGTAAATTCGCATCCCCAGATGCGCATGTGATTTACGGTACTGCGTATGACGAATCTTTGGGTGACCAAATCCGCGTGACGGTTGTCGCGACAGGTCTGGCTGGTGGTCGTCGTGTCGCACCACAGTTACAAGTGTTGCGCACTGGCACAGACCTAGGCAGTTTTACCACACACAATGCGCCCAACGCGTCACCAGCAGGCATCATGGCTGCTGCTACAGCGGGCTTAAGCAACTTGGCTTCTGGCTTAGGTGTTGGTAGTGCAGCCACTCAGCCAGACTACAACAGTATGGCTGTGCCTAGTGTGTGGCGTACCAACCGCACACAAGCTGCTGCAAAAGTAGATGCTTTGTCTTCAGGCGGCATGGATGACTACGAAATTCCAGCCTTCTTGCGTAAGCAGGCTGACTGAGATTCAGAGAAAATAGCCGCGTGCTGAAACAAAGAACCATCCAATCACTCACCAAAGCCGTTGGTGTGGGCCTCCATAGCGGTCAACGCGTGGAGCTCACCTTGCGGCCTGCACAACCTGAAACAGGGATTGTGTTTAGGCGAGTCGATTTGCCTGTCCCAGTAGATATTCCTATCACCGCCACTGCGGTGACGGATACCCGTTTGGCGTCGACCATTTCGAATGGTGGTGCCAAGGTCTACACGGTAGAGCATCTGATGTCGGCATGTGCGGGTTTGGGTATTGACAATATGTATGTCGATATCACCGCACAAGAAGTGCCAATTTTGGATGGGTCGGCATCTTCCTTTGTTTTTCTTTTACAAAGCGCTGGCATCGTGGAGCAAAACGCACCCAAGCGTTTTATTCGTATTCTCAAAAGTGTGCAAGTGCAAGAAGGGGATGGCGAGTCCACCAAGTGGGCGCGCTTAGATCCGCACCATGGTTACAAACTGACTTTTGAAATTGATTTCCACCATCCAGCTGTCGATCAAACGGGTCAACGTGTGGTCTTTGACATGGACAAAGACGTCTACACCCGCGATATTGCACGGGCTCGAACCTTTGGTTTTACCAAAGATGTAGAGACCATGCGTGCCAATGGTTTAGGTATGGGTGGCGGCTTAGACAACGCCATCGTGATGGACGACTACAAGGTATTGAACAGCGATGGTTTGCGCTATGACGATGAATTCGTGAAACACAAAATTCTCGATGCCATGGGCGATTTGTTTTTATTAGGCAAACCCTTGTTGGCGTCTTACTGCGCATTCCGTTCAGGCCATGCGATGAACAACAAACTTTTGCGCGAATTATTGAGCCAGCCTGATAGTTATGAAACGGTGACTTTCCAAGACGTTCACCAAGCCCCCCCTGGACTGGCGCATTTAGCCCCTGCCTGGTAATTACTTGCTACGACCAGCGCGGTACATGCCGCTGGTCGTTCTCGCCAAAGATGTTTCTTGCGCCAATTGATGCATGACATGGCCTGCATGGGCGTGGGTAATCGCTAGGCCCAAGGCGTCTGCTGCATCGGGTCCAGGCAAGGTGGGCAGGTTGAGCAAACGTTTCACCATTTCTTGCACTTGGGCTTTGTGTGCTTTGCCATGCCCGGCAACGGCTTTTTTCATTTGCAGTGCGGTGTATTCGGCGACGGGCAAATTGCAAGACACTAAAGCGGTGAGACATGCGCCACGTGCTTGGCCCAATAACAAAGTGGCTTGCGGATTGACGTTGACAAACACAATTTCCACCACGCTACACGCTGGTTGGTAACGTGTAATGACCTCATGAATACCGTCGTATAAAACTTTTAAACGTTGTGGCAATAACCCTTTTTCGACTTTATCGGTGCGAATTGTTCCGCTGGCGACATAGCGTAATGTTTGTCCTTCTAAATCGACCACGCCAAAACCCGTGGTGCGCAGGCCGGGGTCAATTCCTAGGATACGCATCGCTTGGTTTTAGGGAAGTTGTGCGCGTGGCATACGCGTCAAGATGATCTCGGTACGACCCGCGAGATATTCCGACAGTGGGAATTTTTGGTAATGCTTAGGACGTGGCAGCATCACTGCCAACCGTCCTGCCTCCCAAGGACTCAATTGCGCCGCAGACTTTGCAAAGTAATGTTGCGATGCGGCCTCTGCACCAAATACACCTTCACCCCATTCCACATGGTTAAGGTAGAGCTCCAAAATACGTTGCTTAGGTAACAGCGCCTCAAGCATCAATGTCAGCACAAACTCTTGGCCTTTGCGCACAAAGGTACGTTCGCCTGTTAAAAATAAATTCTTCGCTAATTGTTGGGTAATGGTGGAGCCCCCCACTACTTTGACCGCAGGATTTTTCTGTGCGGCGCGGCTGGCTTGCAGTTCTGCTTTGGCGTTTTTAGCCCAGGCTTTTTCAATAGCCTCCCATTGCACGCCATCGTGCTGGGCAAAGATATCGTCTTCCGACACAATCACCGCGCGCTTGAGGTGATCAGAAATTTTGTTGTAGGGAACCCAAGTTTGTCGCCAAGGCAAGCGTTGCTTGGTTTGCAAGATTTGCCATGCTTGTGAGCGCTCGAACGCGGTGGATTCGGGGGCAATGCGTGCCATCACCGCAATTTTGGTTAAGAAAAAAAGTTGCAGGCCTAGGAAAGCACAAACGACCAAGAGCAACCAACGTGTGATGGGGTGACGGGCTGAGCGCAGTAAGTTGTGAAAGGCCATGGGCTTGTTTTTCAATTAGTCGCTTCGCCAAGCGTGCGCAAAGCGTTGTCACGGCTAAAAATAAAACGCGAAATGATGGCAAGTTGATCCGCCTGTTTGCGCATCTCTTTGGTAAATTCACCGAATGGACCAGCACTCACTGCAATTGCTTGGGCGCGCCTGTCTAGTTCGCTATTACCAGATGCTTGCACCACTTCGGTGTTGAGGACGCGGCCATCGGCATTGATGGTGATGATCATGGTGAGTTCGCCATAAATCTTTTGTCCCATGCGTTCGGGAAAATTGCGCGTACCGCGCTCTTCTATCTTGCGACGCATGGCATCGTAATACTGGGCATAAGCAACTTCCCGCGTAGCTGGGCTGATGTAGTGTTTGCGGGGACGCAAATTGTCTTGCTCAATGCGCAGTTCGATCTCAGCCAAGAGTTTGAGTAGCTGGCGGCGCTTTTGTTCGATCGCTTCATTAGCGACGCGGCCTTTTTCTGGCTGGGGTGCAGGAATTCCCGCAATCATGTCTTTAACTTGTGCCAACAACAAAGACTGTTCTTTGCGCATGGCCGTAACTTTTTGCTGCAACATTTGCGTAGTTTCGCCTTGGACCGTTGCGTTTGCGTTTAAAAGAGGCGAAGCGGCGCGCCCCGATTTGAGTTCGCCCCCGCCAGCCAATTGCGTTTGAGCTAACGCTTGTGCTTTGTCAGGCTGTGTATCTTGAATACGGGTATTGACCAAAATTACTTCCAGCGGCGCGTCCTTGAATACGCGGTCAATACGCGCGGCTACCTGCAAGCGGACAAAGGCCAAAGCGATATGAATTGCAAGAGAAATGCACAAAGCGATTTGTAAAATACGACGATGTCGTATGACCCCTTGAACAAATATCCCTGTCACGATTGGGGAACCTCTGGGGTAGTAACTTCATCGACATCCACAGCAATAGCCAAAGGACCTGCAGGTGTTTCGTCATCGTCATCTTGTTGAGATTGCGCTGTGATATCGCCAGAGAGCGTAGCGGCATCTTGCAAGACTTCTATAAATTGTCCGTGCACATCAAGCGAGATGTTGTCTATGCCACTGATGCGGAGCAATACTCGTGTTCCGCGCGCCAAATTGCTACTGCCTATGACGGGTAAGACCAAGGGCAAGTTGTCTGCGCGCGCCATGGGTGGCTCGCCTTCAAATGATTTGAAGACCGTGGCTTCCACTTCTTCAACAGCGTTTTGTTGCAGATATTGCAGCGTCCAAAAACGCTCCATGCTCGATTGGTAGCCGTTGTAACTGCTATAGGCTGCCTCAAAAGCTGAGATGATGGAAAACAAATCTACATCTTTGGCTTTGAAAGGCGCGGCTATTGCAGCGGTATTGCCATGTTGTGCACAAGCAATGATTTGCCACTGGTTCACCAAGTCGGTGTAGCGACGAAGTGGTGAAGTGCTCCATGCATAGCAAGGGACACCAATACCCGCATGGGGCAGGGACTTGGTGCCCATACGCACTTTGACGCCCGGCAACAAACTCGCTTGGCTACGGTAAATACCTGGAACGCCTAAGTCGGCTAACCATTGGCCCCATGTGCTGTTGGCCAAGATCATGGCCTCTGCCACCATCAAATCGAGTGGAGCGCCACGGTGGCGTTGTGAAATTTCTACTCTTTCGTCGCCTTTTGGCGCTTGATAATCTAAGGTGTTGACACGGAAGTTGTAGTCTGGGCGATTGAAGTTTTCAGGTTTGCCGCGCACGACTTCACGTTGGGCTTTGCGGTGTTGGGCTATGCGGTACAAAAAAACTAATTGCGCATGCGGCATTTGCGGAATGTCTTTGCCAGCAGGTACGACGGTCGCGGGGTTCGTCAACCAAGCATCGGTCACTACATCGTCGAGCATGTCATGGCGCAAGTTCGCAGCGATGAACACCTGCTCGACGCGGGTCTCGCTTCCCAGAATGTCTAAAGTGGATTCATCCACGCGCAGATATAAAGATACTGCCGGGCAATAACGTCCTGCTTGCAAGGTATAGCTTTGCACCACATGGTCAGGCAACATGGTGATTTTGTTGCCCGGCATATAGACGGTGGACAAACGCTGGCGGGCAATTTGGTCGATGGCGTGGCCTGGTGTCAAAGCGAGGGCTGGCGCTGCAATATGAATACCAACGACCACCTCACCTGTTCCTAAACCTTGGACGGAAAGCGCGTCATCAATTTCAGTGGTTTGCGAGTCGTCAATTGAGAACGCCTGTGCAGTCGATGTGGGTAAAGCGTTTTTGATAACAGGGGCTTCCAAGGCCGGAAATCCGATGCCCTTAGGAAAGTGATCGAATAAAAACCGTTGCCAATGAAATTCATAAGCCGATGTGATCGCCCCCGCTTTTTGTAGCAATGCCAAGGGCGCCAAATGGGTGGCACGTGAGGCTTCAACAACCGCCTTGTACTCAGCCGCATTTTTGTCAGGCTTGAACAAAATTTTGTATAGCTGCGCAGCGATAGGCTCAGGACAACTGCCTTTCCCTAAGGCGAGCGCCCAAGCCTCAATTTGTTGTTGTATGAGTTTTTTCTTCTCAATCGCAGCCAAAGCCTGTTGCAAAACATCTGCGGAAGCTTTCTTGAATTTGCCCTTGCCGGACCGGCGAAAGTAATGGGGCGCTTGGAACAAAGAAATCAGCGCCGCAGTTTGCTGAGCCAAAGTGGCGTTATTGCTGAAATACTCTTGTGCCAGCTCTTGAAAACTGAATTCGTCCGAAGGGGCGAATTCCCATGCCAAATCAAGTTCTATCGTGGCGCTCAAGGCGGTGGCCTCTGCCATCAAAACATTGGGCGAAGGCTTGTCAAATTTGAGCAAGATATTGGCGGATTTGGCCTTGAGGCGTTTGCCCGATTCCAACTCAATTTGGGCGGAACTTTCGGCCTCAGACAAGATGCGTCCTGTCTGGAATTTGCCAGCGTCTTCAAACAATGCGTACATGCCAGCAATTGTCACACGGCAGGTCTGTTTTCCCAGAGATAATTACGAGATGTCAACGGTGATCCATACCCCCAGTTTGTACCAACGGATTCGTCCGTTGTTAAAAGGTTTTGACGGACCTTTGGCCTTTGGCATTTTTTTGCTGGTGTGCGCGGGTATGTTGACCATGTATTCGTCTGGCTTTGCCAACGGCGCGCGTTTCGTGGACCATGGCCGCAACATCTTATTGGCGGGTTTCATCATGTTTGTGGTGGCCCAGGTTCCACCCCAGCGATTGATGGCATTTGCGGTTCCCTTGTACACCGTGGGCGTTGCCTTGTTAATCGCAGTTGCGTTGTTTGGACTGACCAAAAAAGGCGCCCGGCGCTGGCTCAATATTGGTTTTGTGATCCAGCCCAGCGAGATCATGAAAATCGCTATGCCCTTGATGTTGGCGTGGTGGTTTCAAAAACGCGAAGGCCAGTTGCGGCCCTTAGATTTTTTGGTGGCCGGACTGTTGTTATTTGTTCCAGTGGCCTTGATCGTGAAACAACCTGATCTGGGCACGGCTATTTTGGTTTTGTCAGCGGGCGTTGCTGTCATCTTTTTCGCGGGTTTGAGTTGGTTTTTGATTGTTCCACCGATTGTTTTAGGTCTTGTTGGCATAGGCTTGGTCGTGTTTTTCGAGCCCACCTTGTGTGCAGACGGTTTTAGATGGCCGCTTTTGCATGATTACCAACAGCAACGCATTTGTACCTTGCTTGACCCCACGCGTGACCCTTTGGGCAAAGGGTTTCACATCATCCAAGGCATGATCGCGATTGGCTCTGGCGGGTTTTGGGGCAAGGGATTTATGCAAGGTACTCAAACGCATTTGGATTTCATTCCAGAGCGCACCACTGACTTTGTCTTTGCCGCTTTCAGCGAAGAGTTTGGTTTGGTTGGCAATCTGTTTTTAATCGGAAGCTTTGCCTTTTTGATCTTGCGTGGATTGGCCATCGCAGTAGAGGGACCGACACTGTTTGCGCGTTTGTTGGCAGGTAGCGTCACGCTGAGCTTTTTTATCTATGCCTTTGTCAATATGGGTATGGTCACCGGTATGTTGCCTGTGGTGGGCGTGCCGCTGCCGTTCATTAGCTACGGCGGCACGGCCATGGTGACCTTGGGTTTGGGGTTAGGCATTTTGATGTCGGTCGCCAAAGCTAAACAGCTTGTGCAGTCGTGAAGTCATTACCCTCCGCCTCAGCTGCAGGCATTGTTGGCGTTGGCAATATGGGCGGTGCGATGGCGCGTCGTTTACTCAGCCAAGGTTTTGTTGTGCATGTGCATGACATCGACCTAGCTAAAACCGAAGCCCTAAAAACTTTAGGTGTAATAGTCCATGGCAGCGCTGCGTCTGTAAGCGAAAAAGCCCGCTCCGTCATCATTTGCGTGGTCGATCACACACAAGTAGACCAGTTGTTGGACCCTAAAGGCGCCCCATCTTGGTGGTCAACACTGCAATCTGGTGACACGGTCTTTCTGTGTCCGACTTTGGCGCCAGACTTTGTGGAAAAAGTGGCTGCGCGCCTGCAAGCCCATGGCGTTTTCACCGTCGATGCGCCCATGTCTGGTGGCCCGGTGCGTGCCGAAGCGGGCACTATGAGTTTGATGGTGGCTTGTGAAGATTCTGTCTTTGTCAGCCAAGAAAAACTCCTTAACGCCTTGTCTAGCCATGTGTTTCGTATCGGAACACGCGTAGGCGATGGCGCGCGTACCAAGCTTGTCAACAATCTTTTAGCGGGCATCAATTTAGTAGGTGCCGCAGAAATCATGGCTTTGTCAGAGCATCTGGGTTTGTCGCTAGGCACCACCTTATCGGTGATCGAACAGTCGAGCGGACAGAGTTGGATTGGCAGTGAACGCATGCGACGCGCTTTGGTCAATGACTTGGCGCCCCGCGCGCACATGACGCTCTTGACCAAAGACACGGCTTTGGCGGTGGACGCTGCCAAAACCGCAGGGTTTCAAGGTGTGCTCGGACCTTTGGCAGCACAGGCTTTTGCCAAGGCCTGCCAAGCGGGTTTGGCCGATGCCGATGATGCGGCCATGTTGCAATGGGTGCGTCAGCAACAAAAATAGGCCAACCCTACAATCGTCGGATGATTTCACGCGAACCCACCCTCGAACGTTTAGACGTTGCCCGCCGCCTTTTGCTCGAGCCTTTTGGCTTGGACGAGTCAGACTTGATCCACACGCTCTCGGCTATCAA